>Ga0137308_101034_pt1 | contig 32896 bp, 28 predicted proteins | sample Inofrocosms_June_FD_97181 | JGI IMG/M metagenome (GOLD analysis project Ga0137308, IMG submission 97181) | Mouse cecal microbial communities from Vienna, Austria - N-Acetylneuraminic and N-Acetylglucosamine D2O microcosms_June | ecosystem: Host-associated > Mammals > Digestive system > Large...
GTCAGCTTGATAAGCTCTCCGGATAATGACGATGCAGATTCCCTTCTGAAGATTCCCTTCGACGTAAATACTTGACAAAACCAATTCTCAAGCGTACCATTCATCTTAAACCGTTCATTATCGGCTCAAGTCAGCGGGCAGGCCGGATAACATACAATCTAGGTTGTGCATTATAGATGATAGAAAGAGCCGTAACCGCATTATCCCATTGACGATTTAAGTTGGCTGAATTTTAGGGATATTGCAGTTTGCGGAGGTAATAGTGTGAAAAATACTTCTAAGGCAGCAAAAGACACTGCCTAAGAAGTATTAAGTTTCCCAAACTGCTGAAGCAGTTAGAAAAACGCGAAAGACAGCGTTTTTCATGTCTATTTGAGCCGCTAAAGCGGCATGGGGGATTATTATGGACATCGATTATAATGGAAGTTATGACGTAGGGAATTTTTTTGATACAGGAAGTTTTGACGTAAAGTGCGATTCCAAACTTTATGGATCCGGACGAATTACATTGGAGTATAGAATACATTCTAAATTCAATGAGGAAGATTTATCAAGGATTCTCTCCTTTATTCAGGAGAATTATTATCATGCATATGGACAGGTTTTAGCAGGAGTGCTTTCTGCCTATAAAAACAATCCCAAATGGGATGTCTGGATGGAGGAGACAAAAGATTTTTTGCGGATTAATTTTACGGAAAAAGAGGAACTTCATTCCTATATCGGGAAGCCTATTATTGAGCTGGCGTCTTGTAATGGAAAGACTTTTTGGGGGATGGACTTTCCCGGCGGAACAAATAAATTATCGTTTGAACATGGCTTTTGTACTGTTTTTGAACAGAAAAAGCTGCTGGTGCTCGCAGACAACGATTTTCCGCTTGTTCTGAAATGGTGGGATTATTATTATGCCGACGGTAATATACTGACATCTTGAGTCATTGTTACTATCAACACATAATTGTCCGGTTATAGCTGACATTATCCGGTGTGGATCCTGCCTGCAAGTTTTAAAAGCGGATCAGAAATATTCTAAAAGACGTTATAAAAGACGTCTTTTTATTTTGGCATTTTCAAAATTTTTATTTAACATATTAAAAAGAATAAAGAAAACTATAAATAACAAGATAAATATAAAATTATATATATAATTTTAAAAATTGAATAAAAATATTTGAAAATAATTACGAACATGGTAAAATAATGATAGGACATATATATTTTATAAAGTGTGAGGATATGATATGGAGAAATTACATTTGACGGATCTTTTTGATGTGGAGACTCTTCAACGGCTTCAGGACTCTTTTTCCTCCGCGTTAGGGATTTCAACGGGTATCTCCGATCAAAACGGAGTGGCTTTAATCCCCCATATTTCCAATTGTGCATTTTGCTCCAAGTATACAAAGGGGTCGGAGGAAGGCTTAAGAAGGTGCCAGCTTTGCGACAAGCAGGGAGCGGAATCGGCCATAGAGAACGGCGGTACGAAGACATACACCTGCCATGCGGGGCTGAGGGACTATGCGGTGCCCATTATTGTGGAAGGACATTATCTGGGGTGCATATTAGGCGGTCAGGTACTGTATGAACCTTTGCCGGAGGAGAAGGTCAGGGCATATGCGGAGGAACTGGGAATATCACCGGACGAATATGCCGCCGCCGCAAAAGAAATTCCCATAGTTTCCGAAGAAAAGTTGGAAAATACCGCCGAATTTTTACATAATATAGCAGGTCTGCTCTTTCAAATGGCATATGAGAGATATAAAACGTTCCAGATGAGCAGTGTCATAGAACGGGAAGCTCATATGAAATCCGATTTTTTGGCGAATATGAGCCATGAAATCCGCACGCCCATGAATGCGGTCATCGGTATGGCGGAGATGGCGCTGCGGGAGGATCTGCCGCCTGCAGCCAGAGAATATATCAAGCAAATCATGGCTTCCGGAAATACGCTGCTTGCCATTATCAATGACATCTTGGACTTTTCCAAGATTGAAGCGGGGAAAATGGATATCAATATGGCAGAGTACGAGCCCTTCTCCATTGTGAAGGATATTGCCAATGTAATCATGACCAGAATCGGGGATAAACGGCTGGAATTTATCGTGGATGTGGCACCCGATATTCCGAGACAGCTGATGGGGGACAGTATCCGCATCCGCCAGATTATTATTAATCTGGCAAATAACGCGGTGAAGTTTACGAGGGAGGGATATGTCCATCTTTCCATCGGCTATGAGACGAAATCCGACCGCGAAATTATGCTTAAGGTTTTCGTGGAAGATACGGGCATCGGAATTAAAAAGGAAGATATCGGAAAACTGTTTCAATCCTTCCAACAGTTGGACAGCAAGAGAAACCGTAATGTGGAGGGAACCGGTCTGGGGCTTGCCATATCCAAGCAGCTGGTCACGTTAATGAACGGGCATATCTGGGTGGAGAGCGAATATGAAAAGGGAAGCCGTTTCTCTTTTGAGATTCCGCAGTTTGTGATAAACAGCCAGCCTTCCATAGAGACGGAAAAGGGAGAGAAAAAGACCGCAGGATTGTTCTGCAATCATCTGCATATGCGGGAACATATGAGGAAAATGCTGGCGCAGTTGAATGTAGAGTGTCTGATCGTGGAGAAAAGAGAGGATTTAAAACAGTTAGAGGAGAGAAACGCAGAGTTTTTCTTTATCGAATTGGAAGACAGTATCTATGCTTCCATCACAAACGATTACATGACCTCACATCCCGGAATGACAGGGGTATGGATAACGGAGTTCCATGAAAAAGTCAAACCTTATCAGGAAAACGTTATAGCCGTTTCAAAGCCATTGTGTATTATGGATTTGGCGAAAATATTGGCTCACGAAGATTTGTACGGAAAGGGAGAGGATACCGAGGAGAACTTTGAATTTATCGCACCGGATGCGGAAATTCTCATTGTGGATGACAATGAACCGAATCTGATGGTGGCGGAGGGGATATTGGCGCCGCTGCAAATGAAAATCGACAAGGCATCGGGAGGCAAGCAGGCCATCGAAATGGTGGGGAAAAAGCATTATGACCTGATATTCATGGATCATATGATGCCGGAGCTGGACGGAATAGAGACAACGCGCATTATCCGCCGTTTCCATGAGGAGTATGACAATGTCCCCATTATTGCGCTGACTGCCAATGTGATGGAAGAGTCAAGGGCAATGTTTCTGGTGGAGGGAATGAATGATTTTGTGGCAAAGCCCATTGAGCTGAAGGTCATCGTGGCAAAGATTAAGCAGTGGCTGCCTGCGAAGAAGATCCAAAAGGTTCAGGGCGGAACAGGAGTGCGGGAGCAGCAAAAACAGAAGAAACTGTCAAGCATTGCGGAGAAAATTGCCATTCCGAAATTGGATGTAAAATCCGCATTGAAGCTGGCGGGAAGCGAGAAGCTGTTCTGGCAGATTTTGCGGGAGTATGCCAAGACCATCTCTAAAAAGACAAAACTGTTCCAGCAGCATTTAGAGACAAAGGATTGGAAGAAGTATACCATCGAAGCCCATGCGCTGAAAAGCTTTTCCAAACAGGTGGGGGCAGCGGAGCTGTCGGAGCTGGCGGCGAAAATGGAGCAGGCGGGAAACAACGGCGATATATCGTTTATCCTCTTACATCATGAAGAAATGATGGGAAAATATAAGGAATATGAGTCTATTTTAGGGGAATATCTGGAGTTGCCCAATGATGCAGCCTGCGATGCCGGTAAGAAGGAGGAGGACTTTGACGCCGGAAAGCTGTTAAGCCTGCTGGACGGTATGGAGGAGGCAATTGATAATCTGGATATGGACACCATGGACGAGGTGGTGGGGCAATTGCAGAAGATGGCGCTTCCCCAAGAGCAGAAACCGTATTTTTTACAGCTGAAAGATGCCGTGGAGGTTTTGGATGTGGAAGCCTGTGATACGGTGGTAAAAGAATGGAAACAACACTTTTTTGCATGACCATCCGCATGGCCGCCGTCCGGGGCTGAGCGCGAAAGCCGATTGCTCCGCACTTTGTGCTCCCGCAATCGCCGCCTGTATTCGTATTCCGGACTGTCGTCCTGCATACTCATACAGGCTTGCCCGTCCGATGTCCATGCAGCTGTGCATGCAAGCATGCCCATCTGCATGGCCGCCGTCCGGGGCTTTCGGAATATATTTTTAAAAGTAGTGCAGTCTTGGTAAATTTTTGTTATAATAGAAGAAAAGAGAATAGGGAGGGAAATGTATGAGATATAGAGCATTGTTAACCGGAAATAACAAAATGATCATCAATGAGTTCTTTACTTACATGGATTCCCAATTTGAATGTATCAGTACTTCGGATCGTTATGATGACATTATGGGGCATTTAAGATATGTGCGTCCCGATGTATTTATTTACTGTCTTTTAAAGGAGAGGCCGGACGATATCAAACGCTTTGTCAATATAGAGCCGCAGATTACCGGTCGCGGGATTCCTCTTGTCATCATAGGGGATTTCGAGGATTGCGACGAATTTGCAAAAACGGCGCCCTTGTTGGATCCGTTAGTGCTTCAGAAGCCTATTACTATTCAGAATATCGCGGATGCCGTTATCAATCTGTTAAAGGCGAAAGGGAACAATGGGCATTCCGAGGATGAAGAAGTGGTACCGGAGCCGGTTCAGAATGTCAAGAGTAAGCCGTCCCCTGCGGAGAGGGCAAAGGCAGAAAAGCGCAAAAATCATATTTTGATCGTGGATGATGACAGCCGGGTATTGAGGCTGCTGAAAAGTTATCTGTCGGGACGGTACGAGCTGGCTACGGCAATCAACGGCAAAGTAGCCATGAAGTTTTTGGAGACAAAGGAAACGGATATGGTGCTGCTGGATTATGAAATGCCTACGGAGAACGGAGCCGCCGTGCTGGAAAAAATACGCGCCAATGAGAAGCTTAAGGATTTGCCCGTGGTCTTCCTCACAGGCGTTACCGATAAAAACAAGATTCGGGAGGTTTTGGCGCTGAAGCCTCAGGGATACCTGCTGAAACCTGTGGATATGGAGAAGCTCTCATCCACCATAAAGGGTATTTTAGGGACGTAAATTATGCCGCTGTTGGTTGCCCGCTGAAGCGGACAGGCAGGCGTTTTTTACCGGAGCTTTAGCTCCGGCATTTCTCATCCGGATTTGAGATTCCGCAGAGCGGAATCATGGAGGTTAGTATGGACGGTATGCCTATTCCGGAACAGGTTACAATGCTGTTTTCAGACCTGTCTGCTTTTGGGCGGCTGGCGGAAGGGATGAAGATGGAGGACTATCAGCCGAGGTTTTTCGATTTTTTTGATTATCCGTTGGGAGTTACTTGGCTGGGGGTGCCCAGAAATCAGACTTCCGGCTGGCAGGAAGCATTTGCCGCCCTTGCTTTCTTTAAGTTTGGGTATGATAATGATTTGATATACGATGAATCCGCCCGTACAGATGCCGGCCAGCTTGTTACGGATTTGGAGCCGAAAGATTTATGGAAACGGCTGCTTGAGGCCGGAGGGATTTTTGATGCATCCCACCGCCATCTGAATGTGACATCGGTGGAGCTTCCTGAATTTTTCAAGAGTTTCTTTTGGTGGAAGCCGAATAATATTTCTGAGGAAGAGTGGTGTGTCATGGAAGGCGTTGCCGCAGCTGCCCAATGGGTCTATTCGCTGTTTCCGGATGACTTTTATGACTTGTATTTCGGCCAAACAGAGGAATACTATTTCTTTGCGGAATCAGGCGTCTACGACTGACCTGCCGGATGGAGCGTGTTTGAAAATGCTTTCCGTGGGACGTGCAAACCGGGGGAATGATTCTTCAAGCACGCTTCTAAGGCGACGGTACTCTATCTGACCGGAGATGGAAGTCTGGAACAGTATCATTTTAGGGGTCAGGATGGAACAATTCTTAAACTTGTACTGGTATGAACAAAAATAGAAAATCATATATTGTAAGGAAAAAGCGTCGTTTGGATGTGATTTCCTATGAAAACAATATTTGTAAAGGATTTGTTCAAAAGTACTTACAACAAGATATCCATATGGAGGAAAACGGATTGGAAAAAGGCGGTATCCGCTATGCTCTTTCTATGTGCGATGTTTTTTGTGGGAAGAGAAGTGGCAGTAACCGTGGAAGGGGCGAAAGAGGCGTCTGGGACGGCTTTAAGCTCCGGTGTGGTACATCAGGAGGCTGAAAATTGGGGGCTGGGTTTTGGAAAAGAGGGAGAGAAGCCTGTCGGAAACGCGTCCGTTGCAGAAATGCAGCAGTATAACGCATACTATATGGCGGAAGGAGAGGAGAAGGTACTTTATCTTACTTTTGACTGCGGCTATGAGAACGGTAATACAGAACCCATTCTGGATGCTTTAAAAAAGCATAATGCACCTGCGACGTTCTTTGTGGTGGGACATTTTTTAGAGACTGCTCCGGAAATCGCGCAGCGCATGGTGGAAGAGGGACACACCGTGGGCAATCATACATACCATCACCCGGATATGTCTAAGATATCGGATCCGGCATCTTTTCAGAAAGAGATGGACGATGTAGCGGCTTTGTTTCAGGAGACTACAGGCAGCGAACTGGCTATGTATTACAGACCCCCGCAGGGGAAATATAACACTGCGAATTTACAGATGGCAAAGGAATTAGGGTATACCACTTTTTTCTGGAGCCTTGCCTATGTGGACTGGGATCAAAATAAGCAGCCCAGCCATCAGGAGGCAATTGATAAGCTCACTGCCAGAGTGCATCCGGGAGCAATCGTGCTTCTGCACAGTACTTCACAGACAAACGGCGAGATCATGGATGAGATATTAACCAAGTGGGAAGAGATGGGTTACACCTTCAGGCCGCTGTCGGATTTTTTGGAGAAACAGGAGACGATGAGTATTTATAGGGCAGATCAGCCGTAAAGAAACGAAAGAGCTTCTCAAAATAGATTACAAGCCGGAATCCGATACGCCCTTAACCATGATTTTTCGTAGTTAAGGGCGTATTTTATATAATAGGAGATTACCTTATGGCATGAAGAGCCTCTTGCGGCTCAGAATAAATAATATACATTTATACTATTCAATTCCGGCGTGTTCTTTGTTATTCTTAACTATATTTGTATGATGCTGGGGTCAAAAGCCCACGAAATAGAACCTTGAAAATTTAATATTTTACAGTAAATACAAGCTCTTTGATTTATCCCTACAACCTATTTTTGAAATGTTATACAGTAAAAAACATTTTCTCCTTAGCCACCCTTATTACATAGTGCCAGCACCATGTCTCAATATCACTAAGGAAAAAATGACAGAATGTTCTATTGGAAATTGACCAACTGAATATAATAATCTAAAAGTCCATATATCCAATGTCGAAGTACTGAAAATCGAAATCCTAATGATTCTGCCTTTTCTGTATTGATACTATATTCCGGTTCTCCATTATATGGAGCCTTTTCTCCTGTCTTTTCAAAAACTGCCTTTGTTCCTGTCATCTTTTCAACATACTCAATTATTTCTCTTATGGAAATAGTTCCTTCTGAGCTTCCATTAATTGCCCCCCTGATATCTTTATCAACTAAAAAGGCCATAAACTTCCCCGCTTCATCAGAACGGATATATCCCATCTGATAATCCAAATTATCAATATTCATTGGAATAGATTTCATGGTATGTTCCACATAAAACAATAATCTTTTTGTATAATCATCTTTTCCGATTGCGAATGGATATCTTACTGCAATCCAATTTCTATCAGAATATTCCTGCCACAAAGCACACTCGGCTTGCCGCTTTATTTCCTCATACGAAAAAGCTTTTCTATCGCACCATATCAATTCTTTAGAAATACCATCAAAATCAGATTCAACAGTATTAATGTGTTTAGGATCATAAACTGATGTACTTGACATATGGATATATTTGTCGCATTCAACGGCTTCCATTACATATTTTATATCATTGGAGCAATACGCAATTTTATCAATTACGACATCATAATGTCTGCCACTCAACGCATTTTTCATGCTCGTTTCGTTTGTTCTATCAATAATAATTCGTTGTACTCTGTCTCCATATTCATCAGCTGCTTTTCCTCTTGTAGCGATTGTGACATTATGACCTTCAGCCAAAAGTTCATTTACCATATGTATGCCAAAAAACCTAGTACCACCTATGATTAAAATTTTCATTATTATCCCCCTAGTGCGCTTAAAGAGGGCTGTTTACACACCCTCTTGCGCACATACCAATCGTTTATTTCCAACCTTAGAGAAACTTCATTCCTTTCACACTTCTGCCTTGTATGAGGTTTACAGAAGCAAAACACCAGGTTCCCTTTCTTTTTATTTTGTATCGTGGTTCACTACAACTCAGATACTGTGGACTTTTGATTTTTATCTGAGCTTGCCGACTCGAACTCGGCGTGTTCTTTGTTGCTATTAACTATGTTTGTTTAAGTTTTATGTGTCATAATTATACTTTTTTAATCCTTCAACCTTTCCCCAATATCAGATGCACTATATAATACTCTCATTACAATAACGCTCTCATTCTCAATCACATAGAAAACCGAATAATTATCTACCACCAACTGCCTTAACCCCATTGCCCGTTCTTGCTCCGATTCCATAAGTCTTACTTTTTCTGGAAACATTTTTAGCTCCTCGATAGCCTTCGCAATCCGGTTATATTGTCCTATTGCATTTTCTGGTGCTTGGAGCTGTATCGCAATATAGTTATAGATTTCCTCCATATCCGCTAATGCCTTATCTGTGATCTGTACCTTATATTGCTTCATACTTAATGACTCTCCCTAAATTTCGTAAAAGCAGAAACAGCATCCTGCACCCTGCCAGCATGTATATCATCATATCCCTCTTGCAATTTCTTGTGAATTTCCTCTTTTGTCATTAAATCTGCATTAAGACTAGAGGGAACTTTCGGCAATGTTACCGCAAAAGGGATCCCTCCTGTTAATGAAATTTGATTGAGATACATGTCTATTGCTGTAGACATCGGGATGCCTAATCGTGTAAGCACATCTTCAGCTCGTTGTTTTACCGTTGGATTTATTCTTAAGTTTAAGGTTGCTGTTTTTTCCATATCAAATCTTCTCCTTTGGTTAAATTGTAACGCTTTTGTCGTTACTCGTCAACGTAAATGTTAAAACCAATCCACATTTGCTGGCAACATATATTTTACCCAGATCATAATAATAAAAATAATACAAATATGGCAGGATATCTCATAGACCACCTGCCATACCTAATAGCTTATACCAAATTAATATCACTCGAACTCTATTGTTCCCGGAGGCTTGCTGGTCACATCATACAGCACTCTGTTTACGTGGCTTACCTCATTTATGATTCTGCTGGTCACTTTCTGCAGGACTTCCCAAGGAAGCGCGGCGGCTTCCGCTGTCATAAAGTCAACGGTATTTACCGCCCTCAGTGCAACGGCATAGTCATAAGTTCTTTCGTCCCCCATGACGCCCACTGAGCGCATATTGGTCAGCGCAGCAAAATATTGATTGATATCTCTGTCCAATCCGGCATTTGAAATTTCTTCCCGATAAATCGCATCCGCATCCTGAACGATTTTCACCTTTTCCGCCGTAACTTCGCCGACGATGCGGACTCCCAGACCGGGGCCGGGGAAAGGCTGGCGGAATACCAGATGTTCGGGAATTCCCAGCTCTAAACCTACTTTTCTCACCTCGTCCTTGAATAGGCTGCGGAGGGGCTCAATGATTTCCTTGAAGTCTACATAGTCGGGCAGGCCGCCTACGTTATGATGGGATTTGATGACGGCGGATTCCCCGCCAAGGCCGCTTTCCACCACATCGGGATAGATAGTGCCCTGTACCAGAAAATCTACCGTACCGATTTTCTGTGCCTCCTCCTCAAAAACACGGATAAATTCTTCACCTATTATTTTGCGCTTTTTCTCAGGTTCTTCCACGCCTTTCAGCTTTGCATAAAAACGTTCCTGAGCATTGACCCGGATAAAATTCAGGTCATAGCTGCCGTTGGAACCAAAGACAGCTTCTACTTCATCGCCTTCCTTCTTCCGCAGCAGCCCGTGGTCTACGAAAACACAGGTCAGCTGATTCCCCACAGCCTTGGACAAAAGAACTGCCGCCACTGAGGAATCCACGCCGCCGGACAATGCACACAGAACTTTTCCGCCGCCCACCTTTTCCCGGATTGCCTGTATATTTTCCTCCACGAAAGAGTCCATTCTCCAGTCGCCGCAGCAGCCGCAGATATTTCTTACGAAATTATACAGCATTTTGGAGCCCTCGGCAGTATGCAGCACTTCCGGATGAAATTGTATGGAATACAATTTTTTCTCTTTGCATTCGGCAGCAGCCACAGGGCAGTTGGCGGTGAAGGCTATTGTCTTAAAATCCGGCGCCGTCTCCGCAATATAATCGAAATGACTCATCCAGCAGATGGTATGGGGGGTGACGCCCGTAAATAATTCCGAGGAGGTATCTACATCCACCTCCGTTTTACCGTACTCGCGCACAGCGGCTTTTGCCACTTTTCCGCCCAGCACATGAGCCATTAATTGTGCGCCATAACACAGCCCCAATACGGGAATCCCCAAATCGAACAGTTCGGGAGAGCAGGAGGCCGCGCCTTCTTCGTAGCAGCTGCTGGGGCCGCCCGTAAGAATAATTCCCTTGGGTTTCATGGCTTTGATTTTTGCCAAGTCGGTTTTGTAAGAATAAATTTCACAATATACATTGCATTCTCTGACACGCCGTGCAACCAGCTGGTTGTATTGTCCGCCAAAGTCGATTACAACTACCAGTTCCTTATCCATCTTATCCTCCTATGTGTTTGCCTGTTATTCCCATGAGCATTAGAGTGTTTGAAAAATTATTCCTCCGGTTTGCACGCATCATTCCGTGGCCTGCGCTCATATATCCGTGCGCATCGAAGCCGGATGAACTACATTACGGGGAAATGAATTGCCTTTAAGTATATACCAGCGTTAATGCTAAGTCAAAACCTTTTTCCGCAAATCCTGTTCAAGCTGTAGTCCGGCAGTTGCTGTTCACTCGCTGTCGCCGCGAGGTGAAACCCGAGACAGACATGCGCGAAATCGCTGTTTTGCGATTTCTGTGCATAGGTTGCTGTGAACGGAGTGAACAGTAATGTCCGGCATAGAGGCTGACGGCGGTCTCCGTGACCGGTAACGTATTCTTTGATATAAGCCCCTTTACTTTGGGCAATGTTTGACGATATAATATAGAAGTATTGTATCGCCCAATATTAAAGGGGGAGCCTGTTTTGCCCGTTCCTTTTCACAAGGATTTATAGAAACCTTGCAGGAGATACCAATAAATCAGGAAATACCAATAAATATAGAAACGGAGATTTATATGCGGATTGACAGACAAAAAGCGTTATGTGCATTTGCGAATTATGTGGAAGGCTATAATGCGGAAGATCCGAAAGTAAAATTGAAAATAGACCATACCTATCGTGTGGCGGGATTTTGTCAAAGAATTGCACGGTCGCTGGAGCTGTCGCAGGAGGATATAGATCTGGCTTGGTTCTGCGGGCTGCTTCATGATGTTGGACGGTTTGAGCAGCTGCGCAATTACGGAACCTTTATAGATGCGCAGTCTATTGACCATGCCCTATACGGCGCGGAAATTCTTTTTGATCAGGGAAAAATCCGGGATTACACGGAAGACTGCAGCGAAGATGATTTCTTAAGGAAGGTGGTATCCTGTCACAGCGCTTACCGCATTCCCGAAGAATATGACGAGAGAACGGTTTTGTTTGCCAATATATTACGGGATGCGGATAAGGTGGATATTCTGCGGGTGAATGTGGAGATTCCCTTGGAGGAAATCTATAATGTTTCAACGGAGGCGCTGCGCAATGATCCGGTGACGCCGGAGGTCATTCAGGCATTTCAGGAAGAGCATGCCGTATTAAGGGCATTGAAGCGGACTTCCGTGGACAATGTGGTAGGGCATATCTCTTTGGTCTTTGAGTTAGTGTTTCCGGCCAGCCTGAGTATGGTTGAAGAACAAGGATACCTAAAACAGCTGATGGACTTTTCGTCGGATAACCCCAAAGTAAGAGAAGATTTCGTGGGTATCCGGGAGAAGATGGCCGCTTATATGGCGGAGCATCTCTACGAGAAAAAATAGGCGGGAATATGCAAAATGTTTTGGCGCGGCGCTAAACGCACATCTTCGCCGAAGCGGCGCCGGAGGCGGAGAAAATCGGAGTGTATTTGACTTTTGATATGACCTAAGGTAAACTAAGGATAACACACGGAAATGTAAAAGTAGGAGAAAACCAATGGAAATTCTGTGGTTCGGATTGCTGACAGCCGGAGTAGTGTCGGCTTGCATACTTTTGATCTTAGTGCTGCGTCAAGGCGGTTTGCCGGATGGGGTGAAGCTTTTTTTTGGTACGCTTAAACTGAAAGAGGATGTCTATGAGCCTTTGCTTCTGCTGGAGGAATTGGGATATGATTGCCTAAGGCGGATCGGTGAAAAGCAGATTGAACTAATTTTTGACATTGATAAAAATATTCCGGCGAAACTGTATGGCGATAAAGGGAGAATCCGTCAGGTTATGATGAACCTTTTGGATAATGCCATTCAGTTTGCGGAAAAGGGGTATGTCAGGCTGTTGATTAAAATATACCCGGTGGTAGAGAATGAGATGTTGGAGATGTATGTATCCGTAAAGGACACCGGAAGGGGAATTTCCCGGAAAAAAATGGATCGCCTTTTTTCGTTTCACGGGAAAATCAGGAAAAAAGGCGAACTGGGCAACGGATTGTATGCCTCCCAGCGTCTGATAGAAAAAATGGGCGGGGAAATCCGTGCTAAGAGCGAGGAAGACAAGGGCAGTGAATTCTGGTTTTCCATCCAGCAGCGGATATCGGATACCACCTTGGCAGCAGTGATAAAGCTGCCGGAGAATGGCAGAACGCCGAGAGTCAGCGCTAAACTTTCCAATCCCTATCGGGAAGAAGCTTTGATGTCCTTGCTCAACATGTATAAGGTATCCTATATTCCTTATGACATTTTACAGGATGTGGGCATGATGGTTGATTACCTTTTTACTGATCACGGTGTCTATTATGAAGCGGAGGAAGAAATGCTGGAACTGGTAAGATGCAGGGAAAATCTCTGTGTCCTTGAGAATCCTTTGCGCGACCACAGGAAATTGGAGGGCGTGACTATCGTGTATCGTCCTTTCTTTTCTTTGAATTTCTGCCGCTTTTTGAATCATGAGCAGGCAGCTCCGAAAACGAATGAGGTAGTGAATGAGAAATTATAAAATGCTTATAGAATATGACGGCAGCCGTTATTACGGATGGCAGAGGCAGCCTGAGCATGAGACTATTCAGGGAAAACTGGAAAAGGTATTGTCCTTGATGTGTCAGGAAGAGGTAGAAGTTATTGGAGCCGGACGAACCGATGCAGGCGTACATGCCAGGGGAATGACCGCCAATGCTTCTATGCATACAGATCTTACCGTAGAGGAAATATGCGCTTACCTGAACCGGTATCTGCCCGATGATATTGCCGTGAAGGAGGTCAGAGAGGCGTCCCCCAGATTTCATGCCCGTTACAATGCCATGGGGAAGACGTATCATTATACCTGTTATGACGGCGATGTGAAACCTGTCTTTGACAGAAAATATGTGAACCGGCTGGAAGAGAAGCCGGATCTGGAGAAGATGCGGCAGGCAGCGGAGCTTTTGAAGGGAGAACATGACTTTAGAAATTTCTGCGTTAACCCCAGAAAGAAGAAATCCACTGTGCGCTACGTGGATAAAATCGACATTGTCCGTAAGGGAGACTATATTACTTTTATCTTTCACGGAAACGGTTTCCTGCAGAATATGGTACGCATTATGGTGGGGACACTGCTGGAGGTGGGCTGCGGCAGAATGACCTGCCGACAGGTGGCCGAAGTGCTGGAGACAAAGGAGAGACAGAAAGCAGGCCCTACGGCTCCGGCACAAGGACTTTGTCTGATGACGGTGGATTATTGATTCCTGCCGGAAATGAGCCAAAGTTCTGAGGAGCTGCATTTCTGAGGAATTGGCCAATGTAAAAATCGGCGCGGCCGATGGTATGGCCGTAAGGGCAGTGCTGCTATGGCCTGCAGGTGCCGCAGGGATCGTATCCCTCCCGGATCAGATCGTCCCGTGATTTGTTACTGCCTCTGCGGTTTCGGACGGACATTTCCGATACGCTTCCGCAGTCCGGCAGGTGAAATTTATGGGTTCTGGTATTCAAAATGTATGTATAATCTTCCGCATGAAAATCACTGCCGTCCAAGGACATGTCCCGGCCCGCAGTATAGTTGCCGGAGGGGAGTTCCGGGAAAAGGATTTCTTCCGGCGTCATGACGAAATCAATGGTGCCCTGTATATCCGTGCGGTATAACGGAAGCCGGTAATCCGACAGGAGCGTGACCACTCTTTGGGCGGGATGTCCGTAGTCGTTGCCAAGGCCGCAGCTGACAATTGTATAGTCCGGTGAAACAGCGTCGAGGAATTCTTCCTGAGTGGAGCCGGAACTTCCGTGGTGTCCGATCACCAAAACATCGGAGTCTAAAACATTTCCCAATGACAACATTTCCTGCTCGCTGGCGCGGGAGGCGTCTCCCGTCAACAGAAGAGACTGACCGCCTATAGAAACTTTCAGCACAATGGAGTAATCGTTTTCGTCTTCATACTCCGTCCCCAAAGGGGCAAGAATTTCAAAGCTGCCGTCTCCGAGAGCATATTCGGCGCCGGAAACAGGGAGGGCAGGAGATAATTGCTTTTCCTCCGCCGCGGTCAAAAAGGATTGGTATACCGGAGTATCCGCTTCATAGCCGGGAGCCAGTAAGGTTTCTGTGGGGAAGGCGTTGAGGGCGCCCACTATACCGCTTAGATGGTCGGAGTCATAATGGGATGCTACCACGTAGTCCAGCTGCTCCACACCATGCCGCTGCAGATGAGACACCACAAAAGAGGATGCGGCTTCGTTTCCGCCGTCATAGAGCAGACAACTGTCTCCTGAACGGATCCATACGGAAAGTCCCTGTCCCACATCCAGCACATGGACTTCCATAGAGCCGGAGGAGGCTGTGTTGGCAGCTGCCGGAGAAGGAGCGGGAAACAGTTGGTTTCCCGGAATATCGAACTGGCAGGAGGTCATGCAGAACAGGATGCCCGCCAGCGCTATTGCCGGAAGGATTCTTTTTGCTTTTTGGGGCTTGAATAGGTGAAAATGATTGTGTGTTCCGGACTTATGTAAAAAAGGTATATGATGAAAATGTTCTTTGTTATTCATAATAATCTGTCTCCTGTAGTTCTTATGGGGTTATAAGTTTTCTCCTTGTAAAAGTGATTCTATTTTAGTTTTTCAAACAGGCGTTCATTGATTCCATAAGCATCATTATAATTTATTTTGGGCAGAAACACAATTCCCTTTGCTATAATGACAGCTAGATTCCCGTGGTTATTGTAGGGTGGTGCAGTCGGCCTGAAACATACATTTGAATATTGAGGGAGGATTATGGGACATTAATAATGATATGGTAAGAATAATTTTACATTGGGATATTAAAATAAAATAGAAACGGATCATGGGTACTTACAATGCTAGACATGAAAATTTCATAGAAGTATTCGGATATAATTTCTTATTGAGATAGTTTTATGGAATGAAAAAAGTGATGGAATACGGCAGGTTATTATTATATAATGTCTATATTGGGCAATTTACGAAGAGAATAAATTAAAATAATATTTACGCAGGAGATGTTTTGGCACAAATAAAAATAGCATCTTCCGATGCTATTAGATCCACCAATGTGGGCTCCGAAGGAGCGGTTTGAATTAATTTTTAGAGGAGCTGCTTCAAGAAGCATTTTATCTGAAAGTATCATTAATATTAATCGAACAGCATGAGTTAAGCTTTTCAGCAGTTGCAAAATGTTATATAATAGATAAAGATTACTGTGAAATTTGTTGATATATTGTTTGAGTCTCAGAATATTAAATCTGATGGGGTTTATCTTCTTGAACTTTATTTGAGATTTGGGGTTTGAGAATGATGTAAATTAGTATGGGACTCAAAGAAGAATGTAAAAAAGCACCTTTTTTCCTTTCTGCAACTGTCGGTTGACAAATTTCCAAGCGCACTTGGTGGTTGTCAACCGGCTTTTTTGCTATGCTTTTGCTGGCATTGAGGAGAAAGATATGATATGATGACCATATTCGGAACAAGACATCAACCGAAGGGCGGCCCAAATTAAATATGGCATTATATAATGTATCCCCGATGCACTATAAAGCATATGGCATCGAAAGGAGAAAAAATGATTCTAGCAGACAAAATCGTAATACTCAGAAAGCAGAAGGGCTGGTCGCAGGAGGAGCTGGCAGAGAAGCTGGGGATTTCCAGACAGTCCGTCTCAAAATGGGAGAGCGGCAATTCCATGCCGGATATTGATAAGATTATCCTGCTGAGCAGACTTTTTCAAGTCAGCACGGATTACCTGCTAAAAGACGAATTGGAGGAAAATGAAAATACGGCATTGGAGGTTGAAACTTCCGATGAACCGGTAAAAAGAAGCGTATCCGTCGAGGAGGCAAACGAGTTTATGAATATAACGCGGAAGCTGGCAGTACCCACGGCCTTTGCTGCGTCATTGTTCATACTTTGCCCTGTCCCCTTGCTCTTGCTGGCGGGACTGTCGGAGACAGGCAGGCTTCTTGCGGCAGAAGAAAAAGTCGGCGGAATAGGCGCTGTTATTTTGCTGGTTATAGTGGCAATCGGTGTAACAATGCAGATCTTATGCGGTTCCCGCATGGAACAATATGGTTATTTGGAAAAGGAAGCATTTACATTACAGTATGGTGTGGAGGGAATTACAAAGAAAAACAAGGAGCGTTTTGCGCGGCGGTTTTCCATAAGTATGGCAGCAGGAACAGCACTTTGTATTTTAGGGGCAGTGCCTTTGCTGTTTGCTGCATCCATAGGAGGAGACGATTTTGTGTTAATATGCTGTGTTGCGCTGCTGCTTGTGATGATAGCTGCTGCTGTATTTTTGTTTGTCTGGGCGGGAAAGATCCAAGACAGTTTTAAGAAACTGCTTCAGTCGGAAGAGTTTTCTCCAAACAAGAAGACGGCGGGAAAGAAATTTGACGCCTTTTCGAGGGCATTTTCAGGGGCATATTGGTGCATTGTTATAATTATTTTTATAGTGGTTTTTGTCCGCTGCAAATATTTTGCTTTCGAAGAGGCGGAATTTCCCAATATTATATTAGGCATGATATGGTTTATAGCGGCATTGCTCTACTCGGCTATAAGCACAGTTTTGCATTATGTGATGAAGGAAAAGGGGAGCAAGGATTCCGGGAAACTATAATAAAACGGGAGGTATGAAATGGTAGTCGGTATTTGTATACTCATAACGGCAGGAATATTTTTCGGTGATTTGTGGATAAAGAACCGGATTGAGAAGGCGGATGGGGAAAACTTTCCACGGTTTTGTGCCGGAAACAAAATTATCTTGAAAAAGTATCACAATACCGGCGCCATGCTGAATTTCGGAGCCTCCAAGAGAGCGGCGGTGACGGCGGTATCGGTGTTTTTTACGGTTCTGGCCGGTATTGCATTTGTGTTCAGTCTGGGGCAGCGGGGCAATAATGCGCTGCGTGTAGGGCTGGCGCTTTTGCTGGGAGGTTCTTTTAGCAATACATATGACCGCCTGAAACGTAAATATGTGGTGGATTACCTTAGTTTCCATGTAAAATGGAGAGGATTTCAAAGAATTGTATTTAATTTCTCCGACTTTTGCATTATAATAGGTTCGTTATTGACGGTTTTTATGTTTCCGAGTGAATCAGGCTGATTCGTACATCATTGCATTAATTCTCCGGCAATCAGCATTCGCTGTCCACGTCATTGCCGTGGGCAATGAACCGAGCGGCAGTGGGGCAGGCATTAAACGAATGCCGCGAAGGTTACACATCCCACAGCTTTGCCGGAGGAGTTGAGCGTATGGTGCTGCTTGCAGAGGGGATAGAAATGCGTCAATGGACGGACACTTATAACGACACAGATTGAGAGGCGGATGTCCGCTTCGGAATGGAGGGATTATGTTAAAGGCAGGTACGACAGCGCCTTCTTTCCGGCTTCCGGATCAGAACGGCGAGATGCATAGTTTGGAAGAATACAGGGGGAAAAAGGTTATACTGTACTTTTACCCCAAGGATAATACCCCCGGCTGCACAAAGCAGGCTTGCGGTTTCGGAGAGCTGTATCCCCGGATTCAGGAGAAGGGGGCGGTAGTCATCGGCATCAGCAAGGACAGTGTGGAATCCCACAAAAAGTTTGAGGAGAAATTCGGGCTGCCCTTTACGCTGCTGGCAGATACGGAGCTGACTGCCATTCAGGCATATGATGTGTGGAAGGAAAAGAACATGTACGGCAAGAAGACAATGGGAATTGTCAGAACGACTTATCTCATTGATGAGCAAGGTGTAATCGTGAAAGCCCACGGCAGGGTGAAGGCTGAGGAGAATCCTGCGCAGATGCTGGGCGAGCTTTCCTGCGAAGAATAACTTACGGCCTGCTATGCCCTTGCGCAAAAAGCGTGCCCGCATGGAGTATGGGCATGGAAAGGGTGGGAGAATAGTGATGAATCTGATCATTTCACCGGCGAAAAAGATGAACATGGATACGGATACTTTTCCCGTAAAAGGAGTTCCTTGCTTTCTGGAGGAAGCCAAGTCCCTTTGTGCCGCGGTAAGGCGGCTGTCTTTAGAAGAGGCCAAAATCCTCTGGGGATGTAATGACAAACTGGCGGAGCTGAATTTCAGACGTTTTGCCGAGATGGATTTGGAGAAGAATCTGACGCCTGCGATTCTTTCTTATGAAGGATTGCAGTACCGCCATATGGCGCCCGCCGTATTCACGGAAGGGGCGCTTACATATATACAGGAACATTTAAAGATTTTGTCCGGTTTTTACGGTGTGCTGTCGCCGTTCGACGGTGTGGTGCCCTATCGGCTGGAGATGCAGGCAAAATTGTCCGTGGAGGGCAAGAAAGATTTGTATGATTTCTGGGGAGACCGGTTGTGCCGTCAGGTGTCGGCGGACACGGATGTCGTTCTGAATCTGGCTTCCAAGGAATATTCCGCGGCTGTTGAAAAGTATCTGCCGGCAAGGGTGCGGTACATTACCTGTACCTTCGGTGAGCTTCAGGACGGCAAGGTACGGCAGAAGGGAACCTTTGCAAAGATGGCAAGAGGCGAGATGGTGCGTTTCCTTGCGGAAAACCGGATTACACAGCCGGATCAGGTCAAGGAATTCCGCAGTCTGGAGTATCGGTATGCGGAAGAGTACTCGTCGGAGCGGGAGTACGTTTTTCTGAAATAGGAAATGGCCAATCGGAAATAGTTCATTCTTTTGCTATGAACCCACGGCTTTGAAAAAGGATATTCCTGTTTAAAAAAGAGCACAATATACAAAAAACAGCGGTTCAAACGGTAAAGTTTGTAATCGCTGTTTTGGTATTCTGCGAAGTGCCGCAAGCGGCGCTTTTTACGGACGGTAACGGCGTGGATGGGGAAACCTGCCGTTTTATCCCCTATGCCGTAATTATGGTTCCGGCTTTTCCCTTAATAGCATCTTTTACCCGGTCTATGGAAGTGATAATGACCTTTCCGGAAGGAACTTTCTCCAAATAGGCCAAGGCGGCTTCGATTTTAGGCAGCATAGTGCCTTCTCCGAACTCCTTGGCAGGAATCATTTCTTTGGCTTCTGCAGCGTTCATATTGCGCACCGGAGACTGGGTTTCTTTGCCGAAATCCTTGTAGACACATTCAACGCCGGTGAGAATAATCAGTTCGTCACAGACAAGGTCGGAGGCCAGCTTTCCCGCGATGGCGTCTTTTTCGATCACGGCGGAAGCACCCTTTAAAGCGTGCTTCTGCTCTATGACGGGAATACCGCCGCCGCCGCAGGCAATGACCACCTGATTGGCGTTGACGAGAGCTCGGATAGCTTCTATTTCAACGATTTCAATAGGCTTTGGAGCCGCAACTACGCGGCGGAATCCACGGCCGGGGTATTCTCTCACATAATTTCCTTTTTTAATTTCCGTCTCGGCGTCCTCTTTGGACATATAACGGCCGATTACCTTGGTAGGCTCGTAAAACGCCTCATCATAAGGATCCACCGTCACCTGAGTCAGAAGAGTGCTGACGGGTTTGGATATGCCGCGGCTCAGCAGCTCCGCACGGAGAGAATTCTGAATATCATATCCCACATAGCCTTGGCTCATTGCGGAGCAGACGCACATGGGAGCGGGGGTGTAATCAATGTAAACACGGCGCAGCTCGGTCATTGCCTTGTGTATCATACTGACCTGCGGGCCGTTGCTGTGGGTGATGGTCAGCTGGCAGTCCGCTTCCACCAGATCAGCCAGAGCTTTTGCGGTTTTCATTACGGCATCCCTCTGTGCTTCGGTAGTATAGCCGAGGGCGTCATGCCCCAGAGAAACAACAACTTTTTTCTTGCTCATATTAATCCTCCTTGCCGGAACATTTAAGAGAGGCGCCGCCCGCTGCCTGTTTGCGGATTTGTGGCAAACAGCGCGCAGACACAAGTCGCCGTGTGAGAATTTTATGTTCACACAACAGCTGCTTCTTTCTAAGGATTCCCGAAAGGGCGCCTGACAAAAGAATAAAACCCATACAACCGGCTGCATTGCCAAACAAAAGAAACGTGGGAAACATGGGACATGTGGCCATGGAAGATGGGATATCATTTTTAACGTAAATTTATTGTAACATAATTATGAACAAAAGCAAAGAGCTATTGATTTTCTGCGGAAGGAAAGGTATGCTAATATTACGGTTCACCTGCTTGATTTCAAATATTATTGGCTCAAGTGAAAGATATTACGTAAACATACAGTGTATATAGGGCAGTTTGGGAATCCTTGTATCCGGAAGAGAACTCGCATAATCCGGTACATTATTCCGGAGCCTGCTAATAAAAGGAATAAAGGGGAAATACATATGGAAAAGAATATGCTTTTTTCACAAGTTAAGGGCTTGGTCCATGGCGGCGATTATAATCCCGACCAGTGGCTGGACAGGCCGGATATATTGGCGGAGGACATACGGCTGATGAAAAAAGCCGGAATCAACAGCGCCACTCTCGGCGTTTTCTCATGGTCTGCCTATGAGCCTGAGGAGGGGGAATTTCACTTTGAATGGCTGGAGGAGATGATAGAGAATCTATATCAAAACGGCATATACACGGTTCTCTCCACACCCTCCGGCGCAAGGCCGGCATGGCTGGACGCTGCCTATCCCGAGGCTATGCGGGTGGACAACCGGGGACTGCGCAATCACCACGGTGTGCGGCATAATCATTGTATGTCCTCGCCCAAATACCGGGAAAAGGTAGGCATTATCGACAGGAAGCTGGCGGAAAGATTCGGCTCCCATCCGGGCGTCATTATGTACCATATTTCCAACGAACTGGGGGGAGAATGCTATTGCCCGCTCTGTGTGAAGAGATTTCAGGAATATCTGGCGGAAAAGTACGATCATGATATCGAGAAGCTGAACCGTGCGTGGTGGACGTCTTTCTGGAGCCACCATTACAATCGGTTTGAACAGATTGAGCCGCCCTTTCAAAACGGGGAAACCAGTGTTATGGGTTTAAATATGGAATGGAAACGGTTCACCACATGGAATATGAATGATTTTATGAAGCATGAGATCAATACGCTTCGCAGTGTGACACCCGATATTCCCGTAACCACAAATTTTATGAGACTGTTTGACGGCTTGGACTATCGGAAGATGGCGCTTGAGCTGGATGCCGTTTCATGGGATAATTATCCGTTCTTCCACAATGACTGGGAGACGCTGGCAGATACTTTGGCAGATACGGCTTTTCAACATACTGTTATGCGCGGTTACAAAAGGGAAAAGCCTTTTATGGTGATGGAGAGCGCTCCCGGTCTGGTGAATTGGCATAAGTACAATAAGCTGAAACGCCCCGGAGTACATAAACTGGCATGTCTTCAGGCCATTGCCTGCGGCTCGGACACCGTGCAGTATTTCCAATGGAGAAAAGGAAGGGGATCTTATGAGCAGTATCACGGCGCAGTGGTAGACCATATAGGGACGGACGATACCAGAGTGTTCCGGGAGGTGGCGGAAGTGGGCGAGGCTATGAAGAAGCTGGCTCCGGTAGCGGGAACTCTTGTAAAAACAAGGGCGGCAATGCTCTTTGACTGGGATAATCGTATGGCCATAAGGGATGCGCGTGCTCTTTCCGACGAGACGAAGCAGTATGAGGACACCTGTATCGGTATCTGGAAGCAGTTTTTGAAGCTGGGTGTGGAGATGGACATTATAGGCTCTGACGAAGATTTGTCCCGGTATGATTTGGTAGTGGCTCCCATGCTTTATATGGTTCAAAAAGGAGCGGCGGAGAATTTGAAGCGGTTCGTGGAGCGCGGCGGGCAGCTTCTGGCTACCTACTTTACCGGATATGTGGATACGGAACAGCTGTGTTTTCTGGGCGGCTTCCCCGGAGACGGTCTCTCGGAGCTGTTTGGTATTGTCAGTGAGGAAATCGACACTTATTATCCTTCCGACCGGAACCATATCCGATTGGAGGACGGCAGTCTTTGGGAAGTGGTGGATTATGCGGAAGTTTTGCGGGTGAAAGACGCCAAAGTGCTGGCGGAATATACGGAGGATTATTATGCCGATACGGCGGCGCTGACCTGCAAGGAATATGGCAGGGGTAAGGCTTATTATATGGCGGCGCGGGTAAAACCGGAGGAGATGATGCCTCTGTTTGAAAAAATGCTTGCTGACGCGCAGATTCCCGTGAAAAAACTCCCCGAAGGCGTGGAGCTCCATGTGAGAACAGGGGAGGAGGGCGCCTACGCATTTTACTTAAACGGCAGTCCCGAAACCGTGGAAATAGCGGATGTGGAAGGAGTGGATATGCTCACCGGCGCCGGAATACAGGGGACGCTGACATTGCCGGGATATGGTGTGGCAGTATTAGCGCTGGCAAAGCAATGACTCAAGGGGATGCCGTACAGTTGATTGTATGGGAGTTTAGAAACGAAAAAAGACGCCGTGAGAGAAGGTTCCTGTAAAAGAGGAGCTCTCTCCGGCGTTTTTTACATCTGTCAGAAGCATTTTTGAAACGTGCCCCAACAGTTGTTAGAGTGTCAATCTGTTAATGAATTTCAGTGTATGAAAGTTTATCGGTGACTTTCTTTAAAACGTCAAAATATTCTTCGAATGTCTTTTTGCAGCAGTCGGGATTGGCGATAACAATGCCGTCGCTCCGCAGTCCTGTCAGGGAAAAGCCCATGGCCATACGGTGGTCGTCGTAGGTTTCGACCAAAGCTTTCCGGGGATGGCCGGGATATATGGTAATGCTGCATTCCGTTTCCTCACATCGGATGCCCATTTTTCGAAGCTCCGTGACTATGGCGGTAATCCGGTCACTCTCTTGAAAACGAATGTGCCCGATTCCCGTGATAACGGTGGGACTGTCGGCGTAGGGCGCAATGGCGGCCAGAGTGATTGCCTGATCGGAGCAGGCGGACATGTCTGCCGCCACACCGTGGAAAATGCCCTCCGGGGGAGGAGTTACCAGAATCCCTTCTTCCGAGTCGGCGGCGCAGCAGCCCATTTTTTCCAAAATATGTATAAAAGCAACATCTCCCTGCAAGGAGTCAAAATGTACATGTGATACCTGAACCGGAACCCCCAGCAAGGGACTCATGGCATAAAAGTAACATGCGGCGGAGACATCCGGTTCCACCTGATACTCCAGCGGGCGATAGGTCTGGCCTGCAGCCGTGCGGTAGCCCATGGGGAGAGTGCTGTTGGCACAGTGGGCGCAACGGGAAATCCCACCGGCATCGCCGTTATCCGGAATATCGGTGTTGATGCCATTGTCTCGGGCGTTGCCATGATTCATTTCTCCGGAGCAATAATACAGCGGTACTGCCTTTACTCCGAATTGCTCCATCATTTTTACGGTCATATCAATATAAGACCGTCCATGGGTTCCTTCTATGTAAGCGGTAAAATCTTTTTCCGACAGGCAGGATGCGATTAAGAGCGCACTCAGAAACTGGCTGCTGGAATCTATGTTTACCGAAATGCAGTCTTTTTGAAAACCATGGCTTTTCAGAGTAAAGGGGAAATGCCCTTCCCCCAGATTGTCCTCAGAAGGCTCATAGATTACTTCACAGCCTAATTCTTTTAAAGAGTCCAGCAGAGGCGCCATGGGCCGTTTCCGCATTTGATCCGATGCATCCATGTGATAGATGCCTTCGGAAATGCCCAGATATGCGGTGAGAAATCTGGCAGCCGTGCCGGCGCTTCCCACAAACTGCTTGGCCTCCGGCTTAGGCACTGTTCCGCCGCACCCTTCTACCGTGATGACTTTCGCACCTTCGTCCACGGTGGTCTGAAAGCCTAACTCTTGAATACAGTTTAAAAAATGTCTGGAATCATCGGAAAACAGGACGCCTTTCAGCGTGGATCTGCCGTCGGCAAGGGTAGCCAGCAGCAAAGCTCTGTTTGTGATACTTTTCGAGCCCGGAACGGATACCTTTAAAGGCGTCTGCAGAGCGGCGGCATCCTGATGCTGTTGTAAAGTCCGATAAATGTTGGGTACGGAGTATGTTTTGGCCATATGCGAATTCCTTTTTACTTTTGGTTGTTTGCAGTAACGCAATCCAAGCAATTTTGTGTTTATAATGTGTAATATGGTTTTTCGGGTGATTCCATTGGCATAACCTGCCTTACCTGCTTTTGGGTATATTTCATGTGTGGCAGGGCAGTTGGCTTTGGCTGCACGAAGGTTTACTATGATACAGTATAGCAAAAACAAGCAAGAAATCAATGTTTTGTTTTCCGCAGACAGGAAAGAATTAGTTACTGCTCACACCCACGCCACCGCGAGGCGTTTTCACGCGTTTTTGCGTGACAAACCCGAGAACAATCTGCGCGAAAACGCTGTTTTGCGGTTTCTGTGCATGCGTTACTGGTCACAGAGTGAACAGTAACAAGAATTATCAGAAAGAGCGCTTTTTTTACAAAGCTGCATTATTTTTACTTGACAATACCCAAAGCAAGGAGTAATATACAATCCATAATATTCCTATTGAGTAAGTAGGAAATAGGCGCCGACATAACCGGAAGTTTAGTAAAATGAGGGAAAGAGGGAAAATTATGGGAAAAATTTATGCAAGTGCAACGGAACTCATCGGACACACTCCGTTACTTGAAGTAAACAATTATGCAAAGAACCAAGGCGTTACGGAAGCCGTTCTGCTGGCAAAGCTGGAGTATTTAAATCCTGCGGGCAGCGTCAAGGACCGCGTGGCTTTGGCCATGATTGAAGACGCGGAGCGGAAAGGGATTTTAAAGCCGGGGGCAACTATTATTGAGCCCACTTCCGGCAACACCGGAATCGGTCTGGCCAGTGTGGCGGCGGCAAAGGGATATAAGACGGTTCTGACCTTGCCCGAAACCATGAGTGTAGAGCGCAGGAACCTGTTAAAAGCCTACGGTGCGGAGTTGGTTCTGACCGAGGGCGCAAAGGGGATGAAGGGAGCCATTGCCAAGGCTGAGGAGCTGCGGAAGACACTCCCCGGAGCGGTGATACTGGGACAGTTTGACAATGCGGCAAATCCGGCGGCTCACGCCGCACACACAGGTCCCGAAATCTGGGAGGACACGGAGGGCAAGGTGGATATCTTTGTGGCGGGTGTGGGCACCGGCGGAACCATTACCGGAATCGGAACCTTCCTGAAAGCAAAGAATCCCAAGATTCAGGTGATAGCCGTGGAGCCTGCGGATTCTCCCGTGCTTTCCGGCGGACAGTCCGGACCCCACAAACTTCAGGGCATCGGGGCGGGCTTCGTTCCTTCTATTTTAAATACACAGATTTATGACGAGATTGTTACAGTGACTACCGAAGAGGCATATACCACAGGCCGTCTCATTGCACAAAAGGAGGGAATTTTGGTAGGTATTACTTCCGGCGCGGCATTGTATGCGGCGGCACAGATCGCAAAACGGCCTGCCAACAAGGGGAAGACTGTGGTAGCGCTATTGCCGGACTCCGGTGACAGATATCTTTCCACGCCAATGTTTACAGAAGGTTGAACTTGTGGTAAACTGCCTTAGAGACAGTCCCGCATAAAACAGCATTGCTTATTATGACGGCGGGGTTCCGAAGAGGAATCGCGGAACTGTTGAAGTAAGGTGGAGGGAACTGCCAGATACGGAAAGGGGTAAACCTATGGAACCCATAATTCAGATTCAAAAAGTCACCAAGACATTTCTGGGAAAGGATAATCAGGTAGAGGCGCTGAAAGGTATCAGCCTTGATATTGAGAGAGGGGATATCTACGGCATTATCGGTATGAGCGGCGCGGGGAAATCCACGCTGGTACGCTGTCTCAATTTCTTGGAGAAACCGACTACCGGTACTGTATTAATAGAAAATAAAGATCTGTCTGCCATGTCCGGGAAGGAGCTCCGGAAGACCAGAACAGAGATTGCCATGATTTTCCAACATTTTAATCTGCTGATGCAGAGGAATGTTCTGGATAATATATGTTTCCCTATGGAAATCGTAGGGGTGAAGAAGGCGGATGCCAGAAAACGGGCCAAGGAGCTGTTGGAAGTCGTAGGGCTTTCCGAGAAGGCAAAGAGCTACCCCGCACAGCTTTCCGGCGGGCAGAAGCAAAGAGTTGCCATTGCAAGAGCGTTGGCGAACAACCCGAAGATTCTGCTGTGCGACGAAGCCACCAGCGCTTTAGACCCTACTACCACGAAGTCCATTCTACAGCTGCTGCAGCAGATTAACAGGGATTATGGCATTACCATTGTGATAATCACTCATGAAATGTCGGTGGTTCAGGAGATCTGCTCCCATGTCGCCATCATTGACAACGGAGAGCTGGCGGAGCACGGGAGGGTGGAGGACGTGTTTACTTCCCCCAAGTCTGCGGCGGCAAAGAAGCTGGTATTTATGGTCAATCCGCAGATTGGGGAGATGCGCAGCAAGAAATGCATCCGGATTGTATTTGTGGAGAATTCCTCTTTTGAGCCGGTCATTGCCAATATGATTTTGGAGTGCAAGGCTCCGGTGAATATCCTTTTAGCCGATACCAAGGACATTAACGGAATTGCCCATGGGCAAATGATACTGCAGCTGCCCGAGGACGAGGGCATTGCTTCGAAGATGATTCATTATCTTCAAGACAGAAAGCTGACTGTGGAGGAGGTGAATTCCTATGTGGAATGATATCGTCATTTATTGGCAGCAAGAACACTCTATTATGACCCCTATGGTCCGCCTGCTGCTGGAGAGCATATGGGTGACTCTGTATATGACTCTGGTGTCCACTGCACTGGCATACCTGCTGGGACTTCCCATGGGGATTGTCATGGTGGTCACGGATAAGGACGGGCTCCGGCCCAATAAGGTGATATACAGAGTGCTGGATATTACCATCAATATTGTGCGAAGCGTTCCCTTTCTGCTTCTGCTAATATTGGTCATACCTCTGACCCGCGCCATTGTGGGAAAGGTTTACGGTCCTACGGCTACCATTATACCTTTGGTGCTGGCGGCGGCTCCCTTTATTGCGAGGATGGTGGAGTCTTCTTTATTGGAAGTGGACAAGGGTGTCATCGAGGCGGCGCAAAGTATGGGGGCTGACCTTTGGACTATTATCTGGAAGGTGATGCTGGCGGAGGCCAGAACTTCCCTGATCGTAGGAGCTACCATAGTGTTGGGAACCATTCTGGGCTATTCCGCCATGGCAGGAATCGTCGGCGGAGGCGGCTTGGGTGACGTGGCCATTCAATACGGTTACTACCGATATGAAGCAGATGTCATGTGGGTATCGGTGGTTTTACTGGTAGCAGTGGTACAAATTATGCAATATTCAGGAACCTTTTTATCCAGAAAGCTGGATAAGAGAGTGCGCTGACAATGATACGGACAGCCTAAGCTGTTTAGTATAGAGAAAACGGGGACGGAATAAAAACAGTCGGAACCGGGAATGAAAAGCAACTTCGGAACCGAGAATGAAAGCAGTCCCGGAACCGGGAATGAAAAGCAACTCCGGAACCGAGAATGAAAGCAGTCCCGGAACCGGGAATGAAAAGCAACTCCGGAACCGGGAATGAAAGCAGTCCCGGAACCGGGAATGAAAAACAGTTCCGGATCCGGAAGGGGCAGCACTGGAAAAACATTTCCGTAACCGGAATAGGAGGAGAGATTATGAAAAAGAAATTGATTGCGCTTATTAGCGCGGCTGTGCTGGCGGCGGGTGTATTGACCGGCTGCGGCGGGGAAAGCAATGATAAGACCATTAAGGTGGCGGCAAGCGCGGTTCCCCATGCGGAGATTCTGGAACAGGCAAAGCCTATTTTAGCGGAGCAGGGCTATACCTTGGAAGTTAAGGTATTTGAAGATTACGTACAGCCCAACAATGTGGTGGACTCCGGAGATTTTGACGCAAACTATTTCCAGCATATCCCTTATCTGGAGAGCTTTAACGAGGAACACAATATGAATCTGGTAAATGCAGGAGGCATCCATTATGAGCCTTTCGGACTTTATCCCGGTAAAGAAACCGATCTGGCAAATATGCAGGATGCATCCATAGCAGTTCCCAACGATACCACCAATGAAGCGCGTGCGCTGCTTCTGCTTCAGGATAACGGTTATCTGACCTTGAAGGAAGGTGTGGGGCTGACGGCTACCAAGCTGGATATTGTAGACAATCCTTACAACATTGAGATTGTGGAATTGGAGGCGGCACAGATTCCCAGAACTTTACCCGATGTTTCCTTCGGTATCATGAACGGCAATTATGCCCTTCAGGCAGGCTTTACGGTGGCAGAGAACGCGCTGTTGTATGAAAGCGCCGAGTCCGATGCGGCTGCTACCTATGTAAATGTAATTGCAGTAAAGGAAGGCAATGAGAATTCCGACAAGATTAAGGCTCTGGTAGACGCACTGAAATCCGATGCCATCAAGGAATACATTAACCAGAATTATAACGGCGGAGTGATTCCTTTTAAGTAAAAAGGATAAAAAAGCATTTTCGACCATTGATTTGAATGCGTGTCATGGCGTGCAGGCGGAAATATTGATTGGTATGCGTGCAAAGCACACAAGGCGGTGTAAGGTTGAATAAAATGCGTATTCAACTATTGATTTGAGTGCGCGCCGCAGCGCGCAGATGGGTGTAAACATGAAAATCTCAACGAAAGGCAGATATGCGGTGCGGGTCATGCTTGATCTGGCGCTGAACCAAACGGGAGAGTGCATTAAGGTTAAGGATATTGCCGCCAGACAAGGTATCTCCGAAAAATATCTGGAACAGATTATTGCCGTACTGAACAAAGCAGGTTATGTAAAGAGTGTCCGAGGCGCCCAAGGCGGTTATAAGATTGCCAGAGCGCCGGAGGAATATACGGTGGGAATGATTTTGCGGCTTACCGAGGGCTCTATGGCTCCTGTGGCGTGTCTGGACGAAGGCGCGGAAGAATGCGAACGCTGTGATACCTGTGAGACGCTTCAGGTCTGGAGGGATCTGTATGATGCGGTGAATCAGGTCATTGATAACGTAACCGTTGCGGATTTGGTAGAAAAGCACCGGATGCGCATGGAATATCCGGATTATAGTATTTAAGCTCGTATCTTGACAGGAACATCCTCCTTGGAGGGCGTGCTTCAACGGTATGAATCAAACGGGGCTGCCGTTTTCGCGATAGCAATTGCAGAATCGCAAAACGACAGCCTTGTTTTTGTATGCCGCTTACTGCCGCCAGCGGCATACGCCGTTTTCCAGCTTTAAGGTATCAATCAGCTCTTTTCCGCCCTTTTCTCTGCGGTAGAGCTGAACGGTGCCTGTTCCGGCGCTGCCGGACCAGAGAGGGCTTTTTAATCGCTGTCCCTCGGGAGTCTCGTACCGCAGGCGCATCAGCTGCTCTTTGGTGCAGCTGCAGGATATCCGGATTACGGCCGTTTTATTTTTTGCCGTGATATGCCATATAAAGCGTTTATTCGTTTCTTTTACTTCCCATTTCTGTTTGGAAAACAGAAACGGTTTTACAAAACCGAATTCATAATCCTCCCCCATATAGGTGAGCTGTATCATCAGCCTGCGGCGCAGAGGAAAACACAAAAATCTGGGGCAGCAGCCGTTGACGGCCAGCACGGTATGTTTCAGCTCTCTGTCCGTGCGTGCGCCGGTAATCTTGCAGGAGGCAAATTGGAACAAAGGGCTGACAAAGCTTCTGCCCCAGTGCTTATCCGCGTAGCCGTAGCTGGTATCGGGAGATATTTGATAGGCGGTGCCGTTTAACGTAACCGTGCCGCGGAAAAAGCTGCGGATTCCCTCTCCGTGCCAGAAGCTCTCCAGCCCCTTTACCGCCCGGAAGAATGCGCCCGAAAGGATTCCCGTATGGCAGGCCACCGCTTTATGCACTTCCAGATCCCATTCCATCCATCCCGCATTGGACAGGAAGGAACGGTGTCTGGCTTCCTCAGGCGATACTTCCACAAACCCGGTGATATGATTCTCGCTGTAAAAACATTCCTCAATCTGCATCACCAACGGACTACCCGTGGCTTTCAGGGAAGAGATGGGATAAAAAGCGTTGAACTGTCTGCCTGCTTCTCCGTTTTCACCGGGGAAAATTCCCGCTTTTACCATCACATAAGAGGGTCTCATCCCCCTCTTTTTGAAATAGGGGTGCTGTCCTAAAACAGGCTGTTCGCAGCCCAGCGCCGGATTGATTATGAAATAATCTATAAAAAAAGTACGGGATTCTCCTGTTTCTTCCTGTATACCGGTAAAAGAGTGAAACCAGCGTATATAGCCTTTTTTGGCAAGAGAACCCTGTAACATACATGAATTTCTATTAAGGTCGGACTGATTCATCTAAAGTCTCGCTTTGCTTTTGAAAACAGTATTTCGTTGTGCTGTTTTTCATTATAATACAATATCTAGTAAATGACAAGGATGTCGCATAAAATTAAGAATTTGCCTAAATGTTATATTATTGTTTACTATCATATATTCTCCCGTATACGGACGTCTACTGCCACATAATATTGTTCCTTTTCCGGCAGCTCCCCTGTGGCCAGATACGTGAACAGGAGGGAAAGGGGTTTGCTGCCCTGTACTTTAGGCTGCTGGCAGATAACGGCGGATATTATGCCTTTTTTAATCAATTCCCTTGTGGTGGGAACCAGATCGTAAGCCACAATACACATTTCGTTCTGGCGTCCCAGTGATGTGACGCTGCGGCAGCCGCCATAGACACCGCCGGCGGCAAAAAACAAAGCGTTGATTTCAGGATGCTTTGTCAAAAGCTGGGACGTTTTCTCATAGCTTTCAATCTCGTCATCATACGCTTCCACAATATCCGTAATGCGGATGCGGTCCCTATAGGGGCGCAGCGTCTTGCGGAATCCCGCGATTCTTTCCGTATGACAGAGAATCTTGGAAGACCCTGTTATAATGCCTACGTTTACCGGTCCCTTTGTCATCAGCTGTAACAGTCCGGCAGCGGTGGCGCCGCTTTTAGTGTAATGGCTTCCTACATAGGCGATCCGGGTAGAGTTCTCTATGTCCGTATTCAGCGTGACCACGGGGATACCCTCATCGGAGAGACTGTTAATGCGGGTGCGGATACGGTCGTCATTACATGGGGCGAGAGCGATGCCGTTCACCTTGTCTTCCACCAGTTCTTCTATGGCGGCCAGCTGTCTCTCCACATCAAGGGGAATCTGCTTGACGATAACGGTACAGTTATAGCCGGCCAGTTCCTTTGCCTTCTCGTTGATTCCGGCCAAGACATCCACATAAAAGGGATTTTCCGATGAAAATAGAATAACCCCCAGCTTTAATTTCTTTTTTTGGGCGGCCAGAACCAATCCTGCTCGGTTGGGCTTGTAGTCCAGTTCCTTTGCGATTCTGTTTATCTTTTCTGCCGTTTTGGGGTTCACGCTTCCCCGGTGGTTGAGCACACGATCCACGGTTCCCCGGGACACTCCTGCCAGTGATGCAATTTCCTTGATTGTAACCATAGTCATTCTCCTTAATCATTAATACGCTATCATAATCCGGAGAAAAATGCAATCGGATAAATGGGACAGCTATTATGAAAAAGAGCAGACCGGACGAAATAATATGTAAGATTGCTAAAGCAATCAGAAAATTTTCAGACGGTTGATTCTTTTAAAAAGGCAGTGCGGAACAATCGTATGACTTCTAAATAAGTATTTTGTGCTCCTATGCAAACTGGCTGTTATAAAGGGCGGCATATTTCCCGTTCTTTTGCATTAATTCTTCATGGTTTCCCGTTTCTTTGATATCTCCGTCCTCCATATATAAAATCATATCGGCATCCCGGATGGTGGAAAGCCGGTGGGCAATGATGAAACTGGTACGGCTCTTCATAAGCCGTGCCATAGCCCGCTGGATCAGAACTTCCGTGTGGGTATCCACATTGCTGGTGGCTTCGTCCAAAATCATAATTTCGGGATCGGAAGCGATTGCACGGGCAATGGTGTATGCTCGGAAATAATGTAAATGTAGGCATTGACAGCATTTTAACAGGTATTATTGTTTCGGCAGGGATGATACTGCTTGGAATCCATTTGAAAAGAAAAGGAGAAAGATAGCATGGAGATTTCTTCAATGCCGGAGATATTTGGCAATAAATTGAGGCTCTCCGTGATATCGGCACTGGTTACGGGAGAAAAAAGTTTTTCTGAGTTAAAAAAATATACGGACGCAACCCCTGGCAATCTGGGA
>Ga0137308_101035_pt1 | contig 32873 bp, 26 predicted proteins | sample Inofrocosms_June_FD_97181 | JGI IMG/M metagenome (GOLD analysis project Ga0137308, IMG submission 97181) | Mouse cecal microbial communities from Vienna, Austria - N-Acetylneuraminic and N-Acetylglucosamine D2O microcosms_June | ecosystem: Host-associated > Mammals > Digestive system > Large...
GCTGGTTGGCATAGCCTACCGCATTGGAGATATCTCCGATGGACAGGCCGGTCAGCTTTAGAAGCTCAGAGGCTTTGATCATGCGGTAGTTGAGCAGGAATTCCTGGGGAGTCTTTCCCAGTGCTTCCTTGAAGATCTTCCCGAAGTAGCTGCGGTTCAGGCCGCAGGTGGCGGCGATATCCTCTACGGAGATATCATTCTGGAAATTCTGTTCCATATAAGTCAGTGCTTCTTTAATATAGAAGTCACGGACCCTCCCGCTTTTCTGTGCTGTCACATTGGCGGCTGAACGGGTGAGAAAATCCAGGAACAGATATCCGTGTCCGATCAGGTGCAGGGGGGGCATATCCTTATGTTCAACGAGATACATCATTTCGCTGAACATATTCTCACGCAGGTCCTTGGAACGCGCGTGATAGATCGGATGATTCATGGAAAGGCTGGCAAGTTCCACCGCCCCCTTTGCCCGGAGACCGTCAAACTCTACCCATACATATTCCCAGGGGAGATTTTTGTCGGCAATATAAGTATTGATCTGGCCGGGAAACAGCATGAAGCCCTGTCCGCTCTTGACCTGGTAGGTCTGCGTAATACCGTTGGTGTCGTCGGCCATCAATGTGCCTGTTCCGGAAATGACATAATGGAATAAATAATGATTTCTGGCGGCCGGACCATAAGAGTGAGAAGGGGCGCATTGCTCCCAGCCATATTGGTACAGCCCAAGGTCCACAAAATTTTCGCTCGGAAATACGGAAAAAATAATTTCTTGCATAATAACCTCCCTAACCCGGATCAACCGGAAAAGTCTGTTTCTGTTGCTGTAGACATTTTTCCATTTTATACTTTTCTAACTTTACGAAAACTGTTGCTTTTTGAAATTAAACCGTTATTTATAATACACGTCAACAGCCATTTATGCAAGTGTAAAGAATTCGAAAAGGTGTATTTTTTTCCTATATATCAAAATGCTAGCCTACTTTTATAAAATTTTAATAAAATGGCATAAAGGTATAAAAGGCCTAAAATGCGGCTATTTATCAGTCGCATTATGGAATGTATAATATTTTCATCAGAGAAACCAAAGATGTTTCTGTAAGGGAAAGGAGAAAGTGAAGCAATGAGAAAAAGAAAAGCAGCAGTAAGTGTACTACTGGCAGGCATCATGCTGATCGCAATGTGTCTCAGTGCATGCGGGACAGATGAAAACGCAGGCAAGACCGTGGTCGAGCTGGTGCAGTACAAGCAGGAAGCAGTGGGTGTATTCGAGAAGCTGGAAGAAGAGTTCAACGCGACTCATGACGACATCGTACTCAAGATCGACTCACCGAATGATGCAATGACTATTTTGAAAACCCGGTTTATCCGTGAGAACTATCCGGATATCATCGGAATCGGAGGAGATATCAACTATTCTTATTTCATAGATTCTGATATCCTTGCCGATGTTTCCGATTACCAGGGCCTGAGCAGCATCAAGCAGTCCTACCTGGACATCCTGGAGAATCTGGAGTTCGTTCCGACAGAAGGAACCTTCGGAGTTCCTTATGTGGCGAACTCGGCCGGAGTGCTCTACAACAGGGATATGTTCGAGGAGCACGGATGGGAAATCCCGGAGACATGGGAGGAATTCATGGACCTGTGTGAAGAGATCAAGTCAGAAGGCGTGCTGCCAATGTACTTCGGCTTCAAGGATACCTGGACCTGTCTGGCACCGTGGAACGCCCTGGCAGTAGACCTGGCGCCGGCTGATGTGTGCAAGCAGGTGAACCGCGGTGAGACCAAATTTACGGATGAGTACCGTGAGATTGCGGAGAAAATGCTGCAGTTGGTAGAATACGGTGAAGAAGGACCCTTTGCGTATGGCTACAATGACGCTTGTACCGCTTTTGCGAACGGCGAGTGCGCAATGTATACCATTGGAAGCTATGCAGTACCTCAGATCAAATCCGTAAATCCGGATATGAACATTGACTCCTTTGTAATGCCGGGAAGCGATGAAAAAGGCGGCAACGTACTGAACTCCGGTGTAGACCTTCAGTTCTGTGTAACATCTGAATGTAAAAATAAGGAAGCGGCTTATGAAGTGCTTGATTTCCTTTTGGATAACGACAACATCCAGATGTACCTGGATGACCAGAATGCAGTACCGTGTAAGGATGACAGCTTTAAGCTTGCAAGTGAAGTGGACGGTATGACAGAGTATATTGAACAGGGTATCATGTCTGACTACCAGGATCACTACTATCCTTCAGAGATGGCAGTGGACGCACAGATCCAGACATTCCTGATCAACCAGGATGTAGATGCGTTCCTTGCAAAATTTGATAAGGATTGGCTGCGTTACAACCGCGACATTATTCGTCTGGTAGAGGAATATGAAGCGGCACACGGAAATGAGTAATCGGAAAGGAGTGGGAAGAAAATGAAAAAAATGAATGACAGAGAACGGACATTTTTACTGATGACGATACCGATCCTCATTTTGTTCTTCTTGTTTAATACATTGCCTTTGATCAAGGGCGCAATCTACAGTTTCACGAACTTTAAAGGATACGGCTCCTATAACTGGGTTGGATTCCGTAACTATATCGACCTGTTCCAGGACGGACGTGTTGGCAGATCTTACTGGTTCACCTTTAAGCTGGCTTTGGTTTCCACCATTGCGGTCAACGTGATCAGCCTGATCCTGGCGCTGGGCCTGAACAGCAAGATCAAATTTAAGAGCGCGCTGCGCGGACTGTACTTTATTCCGAACATCCTCGGCGCGTTGGTAGTCGGCTATATTTTCAACTATTTCTTTACATACATCCTTCCGGCAGTGATCCAGATGATGGGCGGAGAAGGAACCAGTATGCTGGCAAGTACAAAGTGGGCATGGGTTGCAATCATGATCGTATGTGCATGGCAGTCTATCGCAATGAATACGATCATCTACATTTCCGGCCTGCAGACGGTGCCGGAGGACGTATATGAGGCAGGCTCCATTGACGGTGCTACCGGATGGTCCCAGTTCAAGCATTTGACCTTCCCGCTGATCCTTCCATTTTTCAGCATCAACATGGTGCTGTGTATGAAGAACTTCCTGATGGTATTCGATCAGATCATGGCGTTGACAAAGGGCGGTCCTGCACAGAGTACAGAGTCCATCTCCTACCTGATCTACAACAACGGTATGTCAGGCGGACAGTTCGGATTCCAGAGTGCGAACGCAGTTGTATTCTTTATCATGATTGTAGTGATCTCCGTAGCTCAGATGACATTTACAAGTAAGAGGGAGGAGCAGTTATAATGAAAGAGAAAGTAAACGAGAGAGTAAACTGGCCTATTACGATTCTGCTGATCATTGGATTGATCACTGTAGCTTTTCCACTCTATATGACGATCGTGATCGCATTCAAGCAGCCCAGCGAGATGACAAACAGCATCTCCGGAATCTTGTCCCTGCCGAAGAGCTGGAGCCTTGCGAACTTCGCGGAGGCAATGCGTGTGACAGATTTCTGGCGTTCCCTGTTTAACAGCTTTATGATCACGGTGATCACGGTGGTTATATCCATCCTGATCCATTCCATGATCGGATATGCGGTGGGAAGAAATAAAGCAAAAAATAAATTTTACAATTTCTCATACCTGTACATCGTAAGCGGGATGTTCGTACCCTTTGCGATCCTGATGATGCCTCTGGTAAAGCAGACGGCGCAGATGGGAATTGACAATCTGGTAGGCGTGATCCTCTGTTATGTGGTATTCTATATGCCCATGAACGTGCTCTTGTATTCCGGATATCTGGTAAATATCCCGGTAGCCCTGGAGGAAGCGGCCCGGGTGGACGGAGCAAGCACCTTCCGTACTTACTGGAGCATTATTTTCCCGATCATGAAGCCTATGCATGCGACTGTTGCGGTACTGACAGCGCTGGGGACATGGAATGACGTTATGACACCGCTGGTCATCATGTCCGGAAGCGGAATGAATACTCTGCCGTTGGCACAGCTGACCTTCCAGACACAGTTCGGCACGAACTACAACCTGGCATTTGCATCCTATCTGCTGGCATTGCTGCCGATCCTGATCTTCTACATTATCTGCCAGAAGCAGATCCTGAACGGCGTGGTAAACGGAGCGGTAAAATAATTGTACGGTATATAAAAATGAGTCACAGCCTCTATGTGCGGCGGCTCACAGGGCGAGGCGGACTTTTTATAAGTCCGCTTTGTCTCTTTTTGCATAGAATGGAAAAGACGGCGGCAGTCTCTATAATTTTGGAAATTTTTTGAAAAATGATTGCATACGAATCATTCATGCGCTATACTTATTTGCGGTTATTCTGTAAAAAATTCAGAAGCTTGATAAACGCTGTATCAGGTGCAATGTGAGAAAAGGAGATTGAAGGTATGGGAATTGTTTTTGATGAAACGAGAAAGACTTTTACACTGCACACGAAAGATTCAACGTATCAAATGCAGGTTGATCCGTTCGGGTTTCTTCTGCATTTATACTACGGCAGGAAGACGGAAGGCTGTATGGACTATCTGCTGACGTATGCGGACAGAGGCTTTTCCGGCAATCCTTATGATGTGGGCAGTGACCGGACGTATTCGATGGACGTTTTGCCGCAGGAGTTTCCATGTCTTGGGAATGGGGACTACAGAAGCCCTGCGATCGCTGTAAGAAATGCGGACGGCTCCGTCAGCTGTGATCTTCGGTTTCGAGGGTATGAGATCCGAAAGGGAAAATATTCGATCCAGGGGCTTCCGGCTGTTTATGCAGAGGAAGAGGAAGCCGAGACATTGGAGATCCGCATGGAGGATCCGGTGACAAAGGTCTCGGTCTATCTGCTCTACGGCGTGCTGCCGGAGTACGATGTGATCACTCGAAGCGCGAGAGTGGTGAACGGCGGAAAAAGTAAAGTATATCTGGAAAAGATCCAGCCGGCATGTCTGGACTTTGTGAGCGGGGACTTTGATTTGATCAGCTTTTATGGACGCCATGCGATGGAACGGAATTTCCAGAGGATGCCTGTGGCCCATGGCACCATGTGCATCGGCAGCAGGCGCGGAACTTCCAGTCATCAATACAATCCGATGATGATACTGGCGGGCCGGGAGACGACGGAGGACACAGGGAACTGCTATGCCATGTCCCTTTTGTACAGTGGCGGGTTCAAGGGTGAAGTGGAACGTGACCAGTTCAACCAGACCCGGATCCAGCTGGGACTTTATGAGGAGCGGTTTTCCTATCCGCTGGAGCCGGAGGAGGAGTTCCTGGTTCCGGAGGTTGCGATGACATACAGCAGGAACGGACTGTCCAGGCTGTCTCAGAATCTGCACAGATGCTTCCGGACGCATCTCTGCCGTGGGAAATACAGGGATGCGGTCCGTCCGATCCTGGTAAACAGCTGGGAGGCATCCTACTTTGACTTTGACGGAGAGGCGATCTATCAGCTTGCAAGACAGGCCTCGGAGCTGGGGATCGAGATGCTGGTGCTGGACGACGGATGGTTCGGTAAGCGGGATGACGACAACAGCGGCCTGGGAGATTGGTATGCTAATGAGGAAAAGCTGGGAGAATCTCTGGAGAGCCTGATCCAAAGGATCAATGATCTAGGAGTGAAGTTCGGGATCTGGATCGAGCCGGAGTCTGTCAATGAGGACAGCGCCCTGTTCAAGCGGCATCCGGACTGGGCGATGCGGATCCCGGGGCGGAATCCGGTCCGCGCGAGGAATCAGCTTGTGCTGGACTTTTCCAGAAAAGAGGTTGTGGATTCTATTTTTGAACAGATCTGCAAGGTTCTGGACAAGGGAAATATCGAGTATGTGAAGTGGGATATGAACAGAGGGCTTGCGGACATCTATTCCTGCGGGACCGAGGAGCAGGGAAAGGTACTCCACGATTATGTCCTGGGACTCTATGATTTCCTGGAACGGCTGGCGCGGCGGTATCCTAATATCTTGATCGAGGGCTGCAGCGGCGGCGGCGGAAGATTTGATGCCGGGATGCTTTACTATACACCGCAGATCTGGTGCAGTGACAATACGGACGCGGTGGACCGGACAAAGATCCAGTACGGGACATCTTTTGGATATCCGGTGTCTACGGTGGGATCGCACGTATCAGCAGTGCCCAACCACCAGACCGGCAGGGTCACATCCCTGGCAACCAGGAACATTACCGCCATGGCAGGAACCTTTGGCTATGAGCTGGATCTGGGAAGACTCTCGGAAGAGGACAAGCAGGAGATACGGCGTCAGGTGGCGGATTATCACCGGTACGCGCCTCTGATTCAGAATGGACTGTATTACCGTCTGACCAATCCATTCGAGCAGCAGGTGGGAGCATGGCAGTTTATTTCCGAGGATCAGTCGCAGGTGCTGATCTGTGCGGTAATGCTGGAGGTTCACGGCAATATGCCGGTAAACTATGTGAAGCCCAAGGGCCTGAAAAGCGGATGCATGTACCGGGAACAGGTGAGCGGAAGGCTGTATGCGGCGGACGCGCTGATGGAGACAGGAATTCCGCTTCCGGTTACGTTCGGGGAATACGACGCGCATCAGATGTATTTTGAATTGGATAAATAGATGGAACAGGCCGTCCGGACCGCTGTTTTGTACAGGCAGCGGTAGTGGACGGCCTTGCCGGCTGTTTTTGCGCATGTGGGTGAAGTGGCTGTGAATAGTAACCCGAAATTTGTTCGAAATTAAAAGAAATGCTTGCCATCCATGAAGCATTGTGCTAAAATAAATCTACTTGTGAGTAAGAGGATTATTATAGGAGGTGTGTGCGGATGGACATTTTAAAGATTGTTCTAACGATTATATTTGTGATAGATTGTATCGCATTGTCAGCGATTATTCTTCTTCAGGAAGGAAAGTCAGCCGGACTCGGGACAATCAGCGGCGTAGCAGATACCTATTGGGGACAGAATAAAGGACGTTCCATGGAGGGGGCACTTGTGAAGTCAACAAAGTTTCTTGCAATCTTGTTCATTTTACTGGCGGTCGTACTGAACTTTGGCGTGTTTTACTGAGGGCAGACACGGCTACGCAGTCGGACAACGGCAGCAGGAACCGCAGGATGAAAGGCAGGAACGAAGAAGAGGATCAGAAGCTGTCGCTTACACGCAAAGGGGTAAACGGCAGCGATTAGAATAGGTTTCATAGGTTTCGTCTCTGGTACAGGATGAGGAAGGCACTCTATAAGCAGTATAGGGTGTTTTTTTCGTATAATGTGATTCGCCGGGGAGAAACTACCAGAGAGGAGAGAGAATATGGATAATACGTTTGAAAAGCGCAAGAAAATTATCTATGATTTGATCTGTGATGATTTCTATGTGCCTATGAAGATCAAAGAGATTGCGATGCTGCTTCAGATACCGCGGGATCAGAGAGAGGAATTGAAGGAAGTGCTGGATGCCCTGGAAGCGGAGGGCAGGATCAGTGTATCGAAGAGAGGAAAGTATACCAAAGGGCAGGCGAAGCGCCTGACAGGAACCTTTCAGGCAAATGCAAGGGGATTTGGATTTATCAGCCGGGAAGGGGAAGAAGAGGATGTTTTTGTCGCGGAGGAAAACAGAGGCGGGGCCTTTCAGGGGGATGAGGTGGAGTTTATCATCACCCGGCATAAGGACGGAGCGGATCAGAACCGAAAGCGGACAGAAGGGAAGATCATCCGCGTTCTGTCTCACAGGACGGTCAGTATCGTGGGCCTGTATGAAAAGAGCAGGAACTATGGATTTGTCCGACCGGACGACCAGAGGATCCTGAAGGATATCTATATTCCGGCAGGTAAGGAAAAAGGAGCCATGACCGGACATAAGGTGGTTGTAGAGCTGACATCCTACGGCGGAGAACAGAAGAATCCGGAAGGGTTCGTGACGGAGGTGATCGGCCACATCAATGATCCGGGAACGGATATCATGTCCATTGTAAAGGGATTTGACCTTCCGGTGGAATTTCCGGAAAAGGTAATGAATCAGGCGGAACGGGTTGGCAAGGACGTAAGTGAGGCTGATATGGCGGGTCGTAAGGATCTGCGGGAATGGCAGATGGTCACCATTGACGGTGAGGACGCCAAGGATCTGGACGACGCGGTGTCCCTTACAAAGGAAGGGGAGAATTACCGGTTAGGCGTGCATATCGCGGATGTGACGAATTATGTCCAGGAGCACAGCGCGCTGGACAAGGAGGCTCTGAAGCGGGGGACCAGCGTGTATCTTTCGGACCGGGTGATCCCCATGCTGCCCCATAAGCTGTCCAACGGGATCTGCTCTCTCAACGCGGGTGAGGAACGGCTGGCGCTGAGCTGCATCATGCTTGTGAATGGAAAAGGGGAGGTCGTGGATTCGGAGATCGCGGAGACCGTCATCTGTGTGGATGAGCGTATGTGCTATACCAGTGTGGCTAAGATCCTGGAAAAATGCGATCCAGAGGAGACGGAACGGTACAGGAAGCTGGTGCCGCTGTTCGAACGGATGGCGGAGCTGTCCCGTATTCTGCGGGAAAGGCGCCATCAGAGGGGCTCCATAGACTTTGATTTTCCGGAGACAAAGATGATCCTGGACGAGAACGGAAGGCCCGTCGAGATCCGGCCCTATGACCGGAATGTGGCGACCAAGCTGATCGAGGATTTTATGCTTCTGGCAAATGAAACCGTGGCCGAGGAATACTATTGGCGGGAGCTCCCGTTCCTGTATCGGACCCATGAGACTCCGGACGAAGATAAGATCCGGAAGCTGAGCACATTGATCAACAACTTCGGCTATCATATCCATGTGGGCAATGAGGTACGCCCGAAGGAGGTGCAAAAGCTCTTGGGCAAGGTGGAAGGAACACCGGAAGAAGCGCTGATCAGCCGTCTGGCTCTTCGGTCTATGAAGCAGGCAAAGTATACTTGGGAGAACACGGGGCATTTTGGGCTGGCGGCCAAGTATTATACGCATTTCACATCGCCCATCCGCAGATATCCGGACCTGCAGATCCACCGGATCATTAAGGAAAATATCCGGGGACGCATGACGGAGGAACGGATGGCGCATTATGAGAAGATACTGCCCGAGGTGGCGATGCAGTCCAGCGTCATGGAACGGCGCGCAGAGGAGGCGGAGCGGGAGACCGTGAAGCTGAAAAAGGTAGAATATATGCAGGAACGGATCGGGGAAGAGTTTGAAGGCGTCATTTCCGGGATCACAAAATGGGGAGCCTATGTGGAGCTTCCGAATACGATCGAGGGGCTGGTTCATGTGGTCGATATGACGGATGATCATTATGAGTATTGGGAAGATCGCTTTGAACTGGTCGGAGAGCGTACCCATAATGTGTATAAGCTGGGACAGACCGTGCGGATCCGGGTCCTGGATACGGACAAGGCGCAGAGGACGATACGGTTCGGATTCCTATAGGCATACTGAGCACTGGATTTTAAACAGAAAGGTATAGATTATGGGCAAGGCAGAGGGAAAATTGATCGCAAATAATAAAAAGGCATACCATGATTATTTTATTTTGGAAAAATATGAGGCAGGCCTTGTGCTTCACGGAACAGAGGTGAAGTCCCTGCGGATGGGGCAGTGCAGCATCAAGGAGGCGTTTATCCGCGTTGAGGACGGCGAGGTATTTATCTATGGTATGCATATCTCGCCTTACGAGAAGGGGAATATCTTCAACAAGGATCCCCTTCGGGCGCGGAAGCTCCTGCTCCACAAAAAGGAGATCGACAAGATCTTCGGGAAGATGAAGGAAAAGGGGAATACGGTAGTTCCGCTGAGAGTGTATTTCAGCGGCAGTCTGGTGAAGCTGGAGATCGGTCTGGCCAAAGGAAAAAAACTGTATGACAAGCGGGATGATATTGCCAAAAAGGACCAGAAGAGAGAGGCGCAGAGGGAGTTCAAGGTACGGAATCTCTAAGGCTGTTTTCGACAGGGAACAGGACAAAGAAACATACAAAAACGCGGGGGAAAATTTGTGCAACATAACGGTTTGAAAGCGGTTGTTTTCTAAAGTCTGGTATGCTATCATTTTACGTGGAGTCAGTTGCATCCGTCAGGTGCACCGCAACACATTGCGATACGGAACAGGAGGATGAAAGATGAGCAGAAAAAAAGCGGCCAGGGCCAGGAAAAGCAAGATCAGGAACCAGGTGGAACATGCTGCGGAAGAGACAGTAACGATGGAGACAGAGGAAATGACCGGACAGGAAGCGGCCGGGCAGGAATCTCTTGCTGATGAGCAGAAAACAGCCGAGACAGCAAAGCCTGAGACGGAAGTAAAAGAAGCCGTGATGGCAGAAGAGAAAACCGGGGAAGCTGAGAAAATAGAAGAAAAACAAGAAAAGCCTGAGAAAGAATCTGCGCCTGCAGAGGAAAAGACGGCAGAGCCGGAGCTTGCGGAGGAAGAGAAAAGCCGGCAGGAGGAAGTGTACAGAAGAAGGTTCAACCGCCACTTTGATGAGTTGAAATGGCTTTATACGGAATTGTACGGCAATGACTCCATGTTTGCGGAGCTGTGTGATAACCTCCACAGGTTCTATGAGGAACGGAATCAGGATCTGAAAGCATCGGATTTGAGACGGGAGGAGAACCCGGGCTGGTACAAGCAGAATGATATGCTTGGAATGATGCTTTACATAGATAATTTTGCGGGAGATATCAAGGGAGTAGAATCCAGACTGGACTATTTGGAGAAGAGCAATGTGAACTACATCCATCTGATGCCGTTTTTGGAGACTCCGAAGGGCCGGTCGGACGGCGGATACGCGGTTTCGGATTTCCGGAAGGTACAGGAAAAGCTGGGGACTATGGAAGACTTGGAAAGCCTTACCGCCGCATGCCGCAAAAAGAACATGAATGTGTGTATGGACTTTGTCATGAATCATACCTCGGAAGACCACGAATGGGCAAAGCGCGCGCGCCAGGGAGACGGAGAGTATATGAGCAGATACTTCTTCTATGACAATGACGCCATCCCGCAGCAGTATGAGCGCACCGTACCCCAGGTATTTCCGACGACAGCGCCCGGCAACTTTACCTGGCTGGATGACATCAAGCACTATGTAATGACGACATTTTATCCCTATCAGTGGGATTTGAATTATAAAAACCCAAGGGTATTCAATGAGATGATGTACAATTTCCTGTTTTTGGCAAACAAGGGAATTGATGTTATCCGGATCGATGCGGTCCCCTATATATGGAAGGAACTGAATACCGACTGCAGGAACCTGCCGAGGGTACATACCATCGTGCGTATGATGCGTATGATCGGCGAGATCGTGTGCCCGGGGATCCTTCTTCTGGGCGAAGTGGTCATGGAACCGGAGAAGGTGGTGCCTTATTTTGGAACCGTGGAAAAGCCGGAATGCCATATGCTCTACAATGTGACCACAATGGCGACCACATGGCATACGGTGGCAACGAGAGATGTGCGGCTCTTGAAGCGGCAGCTTGACATTGTGAATAACCTGCCGAAGGAGTATGTATTCCTGAATTATCTGCGCTGCCATGATGATATCGGATGGGGACTGGATTATCCGACCCTGGAGCTGGAAGGGATCCATGAACGCTCCCATAAGCAGTATCTGAACGACTATTTCCGGGGCTACACCGGCAACAGCACCAGCCGGGGCGTACTCTACAATGAAGACCTGGTCCTTGGGGACGCCCGTTTCTGCGGAACGACCGCGTCCATGTGTGGAATCGAAAAGGCCGGGTTTGAAGAGGATGCGCAGGCTATGGAAAAGGCGATCCAGATGGATGTGATGCTGCATGCATATATGTTCATGCAGTCTGGGATTCCGGTATTGTACAGCGGAGATGAAATGGGACAGGTCAATGACTATTCCTATAAGGAGGATCCGGACAAGGCAGAGGATTCCCGTTATATCCACCGTGGAGCCATGAGATGGGACCTTGCAGAAAATATCACGGATCCTGAGACTGTGGAAGGAAAGATGTTCCAGAGGCTGAACCGGCTGGAAGAGATCCGGAAATCCGAGAAGGTATTCGTGACCAATGCCAATGTATGGACGGTGGAGACCTGGGAGCAGGGAGTCCTGTGCATCGGAAGATATTTTGAAGGGGAAAAGCTGTTCGGGCTGTTTAATTTCAGTGAATATGACAAGATCGCGTGGATCAATGAGATTGACGGAAATTATGTGGACCTGATCTCAGGCGAGGCGATCCAGCCGGCAGGCGTGCATATCCAGCCGTTTGGATTCTACTACCTGAAAAGACAGGCATAGACAAGTGCGATTCATTCGCGTCTGACGAGTTGTGAAGCAGATGCATGAATTAATAGAAACAGTTAGAAAGAAGGAGGCCAAAGACATGGGATTTTTGACAGAAAAAACAGTGATCATCACAGGAGGAGGAAGAGCGGTCCTGCGTGACGGCAGATGCGGCTCCATCGGATACGGCATCGCTACCGCTTATGCAAAGGAAGGCGCCAATATCGTCATTACCGGACGGAACGTGCAGAAGCTGACTGACGCGAAGGAAGAGCTGGAAAGGCTTTACGGCGTAAAGGTCCTGCCGGTTCAGGCGGATGTCAGCGCCGGCTCGGACAATGAGGCGGTTGTGGAAAATGTAGTCAAGCAGACGCTGGATACCTTCGGAAGAATTGATGTCCTGATCAACAACGCGCAGGCTTCCGCTTCCGGTGTCACGCTTGCGGACCACACCACAGATCAGTTCAATCTGGCGGTTTATTCGGGACTGTATGCAACATTCTACTATATGAAGGCGTGCTATCCGCATCTGAAAGAGACGAAGGGCTCTGTGATCAATTTTGCGTCAGGCGCGGGATTATTTGGAAACTTCGGACAGTGTGCGTATGCGGCTGCAAAAGAGGGCATCCGCGGACTGACCCGTGTAGCGGCAACCGAGTGGGGCAAGGACGGGATTAATGTAAACATCGTATGCCCGCTGGCATGGACCGCACAGCTTGAGAACTTTGAGGCTGCTTATCCGGATGCCTTCAAGGCGAACGTGCATATGCCGCCGGCAGGACATTACGGAGACGCGGAGCTTGAGATTGGACGTGTCTGCGTACAGCTTGCTTCTCCGGACTTCAAGTATATGTCCGGCGAGACGATCACTCTGGAAGGCGGAATGGGCCAGAGACCGTAAGGAAATGTATCATATAAAAAAATCCCGGAGGATGTCTCCGGGATTTCTTTTTGCGGCAAACTACTTTGTGCCGAAGATACGGTCGCCGGCATCTCCGAGTCCCGGACAGATGTAGGCTGCATCATTCAGCTCGCGGTCCAGGTGTCCTACGTAGATCTGTACATCCGGATGGGCCTTGGTCAGCCGTTCGATTCCCTCCGGAGCGGCGATGATAAACATGCATTTGATCGTCTTCCCGCCATGCTTTTTGATAAAATCGACTGCCGCAACTGCGGAGCCGCCGGTTGCCAGCATGGGATCCACGACTACGATCTGACGCTGATCAATGGGAATCGGCAGCTTGCAGTAGTATTCGTGAGGCTCGTGGGTTTCCGGATCGCGGTAGAGTCCGATATGCCCGATCTTCGCGGACGGCACCAGGGTCGTGATCCCGTTTACCATGCCCAATCCGGCACGCAGGACTGGAACGACAGCCAGCTTTTTCCCGGCCAGCATCGGCGTCATACATTTTTCAATGGGAGTCTCCACCTCCACCTCCTCCAGCGGCAGGTCACGGAACGCTTCAAAACCGATCAGGACGGCGATCTCCTCTACCAGCTTGCGGAATTCGTTGGTCCCGGTTTCCTTTTTACGGAGCAGGGAGATCTTGTGCTGAATTAAAGGGTGATCCATAATAAATACGTTTTTCATGTGTTATACCTCTGTTTTCTATAAATGCTTTCTGATTCTGCAGAGCTGCAGGTCAAATCCTGACCAGGCGTACACTGCAGTCTTGTAGATACTATGGACATTTTAGCGAAACTTCGGCATAAAGTCAATCCCGGTTCGAAAATACATGGGATGAGAATTGGAAAATAGGATGGGAATACGGCTTTCCCGCCCGGAGAAAGTATGTTAAGATAAGAGCGGCAAGGAGCTGCTAAAGAAGGAAGCTTTTACGGTGTCATATGTAAAGCCGGTTTTTAACAGCCTTAAGAATGAGGAAAAAGGAGAAAATACCATGTATGATGTGATCTTATTTGACCTGGACGGGACATTGACGGATTCCGGGCTGGGAATAACCAATTCCGTGGCATATTCTTTAAAAAAGTTCGGGATTGAAATCGACGACAGAACAGAGCTCTATAAATTTATCGGTCCGCCATTAAGGGAATCTTTTGAGAAATATTACGGATTTTCCCCGGAGGAAGCGGGAAAAGCGGTGGAATATTACAGGGAATACTATACGGACAAGGGCCTTTTTGAGAATACGGTCTATGAAGGGATCGAAGAATTGCTAAAGGAAATCCGGGATTCTGGAAAACGAGCGATCGTAGCGACCTCAAAGCCGGAGGTATTTGCAAAAAGGATTCTGGAGCATTTCGGCCTTGCAAAATATTTTGCGTATATCGTGGGTGCAAACCTGGATGAAACTCGTACAAAAAAGGATGAAGTAATCGCACATGTGCTGGAAAGCTGCGAGATTCCTGACCGGTCAAAGGTCCTGATGGTCGGCGACCGGGAGCACGACATTCTGGGAGCAAAAAAGATGGGGCTTGATTCACTGGGAGTTCTGTTCGGGTATGGAGACTATGAGGAATTGAAGCGCGCGGGGGCAACCTATATCGCGGAAACCGTAAGAGACATTTATCCGGTCGTCTTTGCCCCATGAAGGATTTTTATTCAACCAGATCTAAAAGCAGGAAGCCTAAAGGCTTCCTGTTTCTCGTGATATCTTTTCTTTTGTATCCAGGATCATCTCTTTTAATTCCAGAATCCGGCTGTCAGACATCCGATCCTTCGGCGCAGAGATGCTGAGTGCATAGGAGGGCTTACCCTGGAAGCTTCTCAGGGATACGGCGATGCAGCGGACGCCGGGTTCATTTTCCTCATTGTCCAGAGCATAACCGTTTCTGCGGATCTCCCGAATTTCCTCCTGAAATCTTGCGGGATCGGTGATCGTATACTCCGTCATTTTCCGGATCTCGCTTTGTTCCCAGACGGAACGTATCTTTTCATCCGGCATATCAGCCAGCATGGCCTTACCGACCCCGGAGCAGTAAAGAGGGATGCTTTTTCCCACCATGGATACAAGACGCACCGAGTTCCGGGGAGACTCTACTTTGTCAATATATACGGCATGGATATGGTCGATCTGCACCAGATGGACGGTCTCGCCGGACAGCTCCGCAAGCTGCTTGATGTAAGGGCGGGCGATGTCGATCAGGCTGTTCTGGGCCAAGATCTGATTTGAGATCCGGCAGAATTTAAAGCTCAGGCTGTATTTTAAGGTCTCGGCATCCTGACGGACATAATCCATGCAGATGAGAGAATTTAAGATCCGGTGTACGGTGCTTTTGTTGAGACCCAGCTCATTGCTCAGGTCCTGCAGCCCCGTGGGGCCGGACTGGGCCAGATATTCTATCGTATGAAAGATTCGTTCCGATACCTGGATCGGGTTCTTTGATTCCATATGCTTCACCTCTTGAGGTATTGTAGCATGTTTATTACAAAAGAGCAAATTATATTATCAGGATAAACGGGCATACTGATATGGAAATATGATCCATTGCTTACGGTGTAAAGCCACCGCGCTTGCGCGTCATATAAAATGTTACTATTCACAGTCATTTCACTCACATGCGCAAAAACAGTCGGCAAAGCCGTCTGCCGATGCTTCGCATCTTGATTTTTTGCTTATGTGGGTGAAGTGACTGATTCCAGTCAGATAAAAACTGTCAATCGGCTTCTTACAAGCTTCGTTTGAAGAATCCGACTGCCATTTTTATCCGACTGTGAATAGTAACTATAAAATGAAAAAAATGACTGGAAAAGGTTGACAATCTTTCCGGATGGAGTATAATAAAAGCATGAAGTTCATAATATGAAATATAATTTCATATTATAAAACTATAAGATTAAGGAGAATGAACATGGGAGAAGTAGCAGAAAAGATTCAGAAGATGGGTGTTGTACCGGTAGTTGTGCTGAACGATGCGAAGGATGCCGCTCCGCTGGCGAAGGCATTGTGCGAAGGAGGGCTTCCCTGCGCGGAGGTGACATTCCGTACGGATGCGGCCGAGGAATCCATCCGGATCATGACAACAGAGTATCCAGAGATGTTTGTAGGAGCAGGTACGGTGCTGACGATCGATCAGGTTGACCGTGCCATGGGCGCGGGGGCAAAGTTTATTGTCAGCCCGGGATTTGATCCGGAGATCGTAGACTATTGCCTTGGAAAGGATATTCCGGTATTTCCGGGATGCATCACTCCATCCGAGGTGGCTCAGGCGGTAAAGAGAGGATTGAAGATTGTGAAGTTCTTCCCGGCGGAGCAGTTCGGCGGAGTGTCTACGATCAAGGCAATGGCGGCTCCGTATGTGGGACTGAAGTTTATGCCTACAGGCGGCGTCAATGCAAAGAACTTGGAGAGCTATCTGAGCTGCGACAAGATCATTGCCTGCGGCGGAAGCTGGATGGTAAAAGGGGATCTGGTAAAAGCCGGAAAGTTTGATGAGATCAAGGCGATGACCGAAGAGGCAGTAAAGCTGGTTGCGGATATCAGAAGTAAATAACTGCGGATTGGTCTGCGGTGTCACGGATGCAGACTGTTCACAGCCGTTCTGTGAACATAAGGATTTCTATATAGATATAAAGGAAAGGTGAAAACAATGGCAAAAAAAGTAGTAACGTTTGGTGAGATCATGCTGAGACTTGCGCCGGAAGGATATTACCGGTTTGTACAGGCGGATAAGCTGGGGGCGACCTATGGAGGCGGAGAGGCGAATGTAGCGGTTTCTCTGGCGAATTACGGATTTGACGCGGCATTTGTGACAAAGCTTCCGAAGCATGAGATCGGACAGGCAGCGATCAACTCACTGCGTAAATTCGGAGTAGATACGTCCCACATTGCGCGGGGCGGAGACCGTGTGGGGATCTATTTCCTGGAAAAGGGAGCGTCCCAGAGACCTTCCAAGGTTATTTACGACAGAGCCGGTTCATCTATTTACACGGCGTCACGGGAGGATTTCCAGTGGAAAGAGATCTTTGACGGTGTGGAATGGTTCCACTTTACCGGCATTACTCCGGCGCTGAATGACGATGTGGCCGCAATCTGTCTGGATGCATGCAAGGCAGCGAAGGAGGCAGGGGTCAAGATCTCCTGCGACCTGAATTACCGGAATAAGCTGTGGAGCAAGGAAAAAGCCGGCCAGGTGATGGGCGAGCTCTGTAAATATGTGGATGTCTGCATTGCAAACGAGGAAGACGCGGCGGATGTATTTGGAATCCATGCGGCGAATACGGATGTAACTGCCGGCGAAGTGAACCGGGAAGGCTACAAGGATGTGGCAAGACAGCTTGCGGACAGATTTGGATTTGAAAAGGTGGCGATCACCCTGAGAGAATCCATTTCCGCCAATGACAACAACTGGTCCGCCATGTTATTTGACGGGACAGACTATTATTTCAGCAAGAAATATAAGATGCATATCGTAGACCGCGTGGGCGGCGGCGACAGCTTCGGCGGCGGACTGATCGCCGCGGTGCTGAGCGGTTATGACGCGCAGGCTGCGATAGAATTTGCGGTGGCAGCATCCTGCCTCAAGCACTCCATCGAGGGTGATTACAACATGGTATCTATGGACGAAGTCGCAAAACTTGCCGGCGGCGATGCCTCCGGCCGTGTCCAGAGATAATATATTTCTCCCATTTTGCTATAGCACGAAAGAGGGCTGTCACGTTTTGTGGCAGCCCTCTTTCGTTTAAAAAGTGAAAAATAGGCTTGTAATATTTTGGCATAACGTGTTAGTATATAAATACTGAGCGTCGGCTGGCAGGAAAGCAATTCTTGACAGCCGACCTTCTTCACGGGGGGGAGAAGCTTATATAACACAAAAAATGGGAGGAGATAACGAATTATGGAATATTTGAAGAAATTATTTGCCCCGGTTGACATGACGGTGGGAAAGCCCTGGGAAAATATCCTGATCTTTACAGTCCCCATGTTGATCGGTAATATTGCCCAGCAGCTGTACAATACGGTGGACAGCGTGGTGGTGGGCAACTTTGTAGGAGACAATGCTCTGGCGGCGGTGGGAAGCGCGGGACCGATCCTGAACCTGCTGATCGTCCTGTTTATCGGGATCAGTATGGGGGCCAGCATCATGGTGTCGCAGTATTTCGGCGCCAAGAACCGGAAGGATCTGTCCGCCACGATCGGAAACTGTATCGTACTGACTGCGTTGGCATCCATATTTGTCATGGTGGTGGCAACGATGCTGACGAGGCCGCTTCTGCTGCTTCTGAAAACTCCAGACAGCATTCTGGACTGGTGTACCTCTTATCTGCATATCCTTTTCATCGGATCTGCGGGGCTTGCATATTATAATATCCTGAGCGGTGTCCTGCGCGGACTGGGGGACTCGATCTCTGCACTGGTATATCTGATCGTGGCAAGTATCCTGAATATTATCCTGGACCTGGTATTTGTCGTATACTTCGGCATGGGCGTAGACGGCGTAGCACTTGCGACGGCGATCGCGCAGGCAATCTCCGCCCTGCTCTGCGTACGCAGGCTGATGCAGATGAAGGACCTGTTTGATATGAACCGGGATTATCTGAAAATGACAAAGTACCATTCCATGAGCATCATCCGTCTGGGCGTGCCCTCCGGTGTGACCCAGGCCATTCTTTCCATGGCCATGCTGATCGTACAGTCTTTGACCAACAGTTTCGGAGAGCAGTTTATTGCGGCAAATGTGATCGTTATGCGTGTGGACGGCTTCGCGATGCTGCCGAACTTTTCGTTCGCAACGGCAATGACGACTTACGCGGGACAGAATGTAGGAGCCGGTTCCTATGACCGTGTGGTAAAGGGAGCGAAGCAGGGAACATTTATGGCGATCGGAACCTCCGCTGTAATCACAGGATTGATCCTGCTGTTTGGAAAACCGCTGATGGGAATTTTCACCAATACGGAGAGCCTGGTCATACTGAGTATGAATCTGATGCGGATCCTGGCAGTGGGATATATCGCGATGGCTGTGACGCAGTCGCTGTCAGGCGTGATGAGAGGGGCCGGCGATACCATGACGCCGATGTGGATCTCACTGGTTACAACGATCCTTGTCAGGGTTCCTCTGGCTTATGGTCTGGTATACTTGTCCAGAAGTGCGCAGTATCCCCAGGGGCGGAAAGAATGCATTTTTGTTTCCTTATTAATTTCCTGGGTCATCGGCGCACTCGCTACGGCGCTGTTCTACCGAAGAGGAAAATGGAGACAGACGGCACTGCGGCAGTAAAAAATCAGTCAGACATGAAAGAGCGGAGAGCATGACTGCCGGACACAAGCGCACAGCTCCGGCTGCCATATGGACCTGCCGCTCGAACCAGATGAATGACACGAAAGAAGGATGGAACATATGACGAAGAAAAAGCTGGCAGCAGAGATCATCGGGCGCTTGAAAGAGGAATATCCTGTTGCGGAATGCAGCCTGGATTACGACCAGGCATGGAAGCTGCTGGTCAGTGTGAGGCTGGCGGCGCAGTGTACGGATGCAAGGGTCAATGTGGTAGTGGAAGAACTATATGAAAAATATCCGGATGTGGATGCGCTGGCGGCTGCCGATGTGGAGGATATTGAAAGGATCGTTCGTCCCTGCGGCCTGGGAAAGAGCAAGGCACGGGACATCAGCGGCTGCATGAAGACTTTAAAGGAGCAGTACAGCGGAAGGGTGCCGGATGATTTTGACGCCCTTTTGAAGCTGCCGGGGGTGGGGAGAAAAAGCGCCAACCTGATCATGGGAGATATCTTCGGAAAGCCTGCGATCGTCACGGATACCCACTGTATCCGCCTGGTCAACCGGATGGGCCTGGTGGACGGGATCAAGGAGCCGAAAAAGGTGGAGATGGAATTGTGGAAGCTGATCCCTCCAGAGGAGGGGAGTGATTTCTGCCATCGCCTGGTGTATCACGGGCGGGATATCTGCACTGCGCGGACAAAACCCTTCTGCAGCCGGTGCTGCCTGGAGGACATCTGCGCAAAGAATGGAATATGAGAAAAAATAGTTGTATCTTTCGCAAGAAAATAATATAATGAGTAAGGTCAAAGAAGGCTCTGCGCCGCAGAGTGATCCAGCAACATATTTCAATGGCAAATATATGATAAGAAGGTAGAAAAAATGGGAAAATATTTTGGAACTGACGGTTTTCGCGGAGAGGCCAATGTTGTCCTGACCGTGGAGCATGCATTCAAGGTAGGCCGCTATCTGGGCTGGTACTTCGGACAGGAGCACAAGGCCCGGATCGTGATTGGAAAAGACACCAGAAGAAGCAGCTATATGTTTGAGTATGCGCTGGCGGCCGGACTGACGGCGTCCGGGGCAGACGCATATCTGCTCCATGTAACTACCACACCCAGCGTATCCTATGTAGTAAGGACAGAGGATTTCGACTGCGGCATTATGATTTCCGCAAGCCATAATCCCTACTATGATAATGGGATCAAGGTGATCAACAGAATGGGACATAAGATGGAGGCTGAGGTCGAAGAAAAGATCGAGAGCTATATTGACGGCAAGACCGAAGAGCTGCCTCTGGCATCGAAGGAGGCGATCGGCCGCACGATTGATTATGCGGCAGGAAGAAACCGCTATATCGGCCACCTCATTTCTCTGGCTACCCGTTCCTTCAAGGACATGCGCATCGGGCTGGACTGCGCAAATGGAAGCGCGTTCAGCATTGCCAAGAGTGTATTTGACGCTTTGGGGGCAAAGACCTATGTGATCAGCAACGAACCGGACGGATTGAATATCAATACCAACTGCGGTTCCACACACATTGAGGTGCTCCAGGATTTTGTCAGAGAGAAAAAGCTGGATGTGGGTTTTGCCTATGACGGAGACGCGGACCGCTGCATTGCCGTTGATGAGAACGGAGACGTGGTGAACGGAGACCTGGTGCTCTACATGTGCGGTAAGTACATGATGGAGCAGGGAAGGCTGGAAGGCAACACGATTGTTACCACGGTGATGTCTAATCTGGGACTTTACAATGCATGCGATAAGATCGGTATGAAGTATGAGCAGACGGCGGTAGGCGATAAGTATGTCTACGAAAATATGATGAATAACGGGTTTGTACTCGGGGGCGAGCAGTCCGGACATATCATTTTCAGCAAGCATGCAAGGACGGGCGACGGAATCCTGACCTCTCTGATGATCATGGAGGTGATCATGGAGAAGAAGCAGACGCTTGCAAAGCTGTGCAGTGATGTCAAGATTTATCCCCAGCTGCTGAAAAATGTGCGGGTGACAGATAAGAAAACCGCACGCGAGAATCCGGCGGTGCAGAAAGCGGTAGATGACGTGGCGGCGGCGCTAGGAAGCGACGGAAGGATCCTGGTGCGGGAAAGCGGCACCGAGCCTGTGATCCGCGTGATGGTGGAGGCCGCGACGGATGAGATCTGCCGGCAGTATGTGGAGCAGGTGAGCCAGGTGATCCGCGCGGAAGGCCTGGAGGCCACACAGTAAGGAATTATTTTTCTAACAACTCCTAAATACGCAGGAATCAAGGGCTGTCAGGAAATCAGATACCTGCAATCTATCATATGCGGTTCATGGGAGCCGATATGGATAGATTGCGCAGGGTTCTGATTTCCTGACAGCCCCTTGTTGCGCCAAGATGAAGGAGATATTCCGCCGGTATGGCTGGAATCTGTTTACCCAACGATCACGGTCGGATACCCGGCCCGTTTCAGTCTCTGCTCCATTTCCGCGGCGTCTTCCAGGTCGTCGAAGCTCCCTACCCGTACACGGAAGAAACCGTCCTCTTCTGCGATGGAAGCCGTATAGTTCTGTTCCAGCAGTTCGTTCAGCAGGCGGTTCGCATAGGCCGGATTGCGGAAGGAACCGACCTGCACATAGTATACAGAGGGATCCGGAACGGATTGAGTCGGCTTTAACGTATCCAGAATCCCGGAGGCGATTGCCTGGGCTATATCGTCAAAATTCTGATCAAACAGCGTATTGTCCGTGTTGGAATTTATAAACCCGGCTTCTACCAGGACCGCAGGCATCTTTGTCCTGTTCAGGACGATCAGGTTCGGGCGTGCCTCGACTCCCAGATTGACAAAGCCCACAGCTTCCAGCTGGTCATTGATATTTTCCGCCATTTCCAGCTTGATTCCGGAGAGGTCATAAACCAGGGATTCCACACCGGAAACTACATTATCTGTAGGAAAGGAGTTGCGGTGGATGGAAACAAAATAATCCACACCGGCGTTGTTGGCTTCTGTCGCTTTTTCATAGGGTGACTGATAGATATCGGTTGTTCTCGTGTACTCCACGTCCAGACCGTTGTCCTGAAGGATCTCGCCGACGGCCAGGGTCAGGCGGAGCGTATCGTCCTTTTCCCGGCGGCCGTTGTAGACAGCGCCGGGATCGCGGCCGCCGTGGCCGGCATCCAGCATGATTGAGATAGGCATAGCAGTATTTCCTTTCACATCATTCTATATCAAAGTATGACGGAAAACACAGAAGTGTGCAGACCGGGGCGTAGAAAACTGCTCCGGAAGGGGCATATAGAGGCATGAAATACCCGGGGATGCCATATGTGCTCCTTCAAAAAGGCAAAGAAAAAAGCTGCCATATCACAAGACAAGCAGCTTTTGAACGGAGAGTGTGGGATTCGAACCCACGTGCCCGGAAACGGACAACTGCATTTCGAGTGCAGCTCGTTATGACCACTTCGATAACTCTCCATAATAAATACTTACGGCCGATAAAAAGTGCCGTGGATCTGCGCCGTGAAACGGTGCGCATCCTTTGATACTCAACAGCGGATTGATCCGACAATCCCGATCTATACAGCCGGCGGCGGCTGCCGCCAGGCTTTATATTATTGTATGCGATAAGGCCGCCGATGGCAGACTTTTCAGTCCTCTGCCTTGCGTCCTTCTTCTTCGTCCTCGTCCAGCTCAGGATTTTCCTTTTCCGGAAGATAGAGATGCACAAGCTCCACCCGGTTCTTATCCAGACGATCTACGACCATACGGATTCCGTCTTCCGTCGTAAATTCATCGCCTACCTCGGGCAGACGGTCCAAACGCTGAATGAGAAATCCGCCCAAAGAATCATAATCTTCCGATTCCAATTCCAAATCCAGACGGTCATTCAGATCATCCAGACTTAAGGAGCCTTCTACAATATATTCAAGGTCATTGACCTTCTGAACAAAGTTCTCTTCATTCTCATCGTATTCATCGTGAATCTCACCGACGATTTCCTCCAGAATGTCTTCCAGTGTGATCAGCCCGGCGGTCTCTCCATACTCATCCAATACGATGGCAATGTTGAACGAAGCATCCCGCATCTCCACAAGGAGCTCGGAAATGCTCTTATATTCATAAGTGAAATAGGCTTCCCGGAGAATATCGCGTACATGAAAATGCTCTCTGTTGTCAAACAGAAGCAGATCTTTCATGTTGATCGTTCCGATGACGTTGTCTGTGGTGTCTTCATACACGGGAAGTCTGGTATACTTGTCTTCTTTAAAAATATCCAACAGTTCATGGTAAGTACTGTTGACGTCTGCAAATGTCACATGTACCCGGGGAACCATGACGTCCTTTGCCCGGGCATCTCCTAGGTCGAACACGTTGTAGATCATTTCCTTCTCTTCGGATTCGATTACACCGTCCTCATGGCTGACGTCTACGATCGTGCGGAGTTCATCCTCAGTCATGGTATTGTTCTTTGCGTTCGGATCAATCCGAAGGAGGAATAATACCCCGCGGGAAAGTATATTGACAATGAATATGACCGGAGTCATGACCGTCATAAAAATCTTGATGATCGGAATGTATGTCAGTGAAAGCTTGCTGGAATTGATCGTGGCCGCATTCTTCGGCGTGATCTCGCCGAATATGAGGATCGCCACGGTCAGGATACCGGTCGCGATGCTGACCATTGCCCCGCCCAGACGGTATGCCAATGTAGTCGTCAGGGATGCGGCGTACAGGTTCACGATGTTGTTGCCGATCAAAATAGCACTCAGCATCTTGGGAGAATGATTCTCCGTGATATCCAGCACGGTCGCCGCCCGCTTATTGCCATCCTCTGCAAGGGAACGCATCTTGATCTTGCTTACCGTGGTAAGCGCTGTCTCCGCAGAAGAGAAAAAGGCAGATAACAATAACAGGATAAATAATATGATAAATTGTATGGCGTCACTAGGGTCCAATGATATCTTCAACTCCTTTTACTTTGAACTTGACGAGTATACCAGATTACTATACATCATTCCGGCGAAATTTGCAAGTTGAATTTCAATCCGTTTTATTGTATATTAAATTTAACAGACAAAGCTATTAGAAAAATGAATGGAGACGGTATATGGATTTGTATCAGGAATTATGCGGGATACTGGGAGAAGAGAATGTATTTACAAAAGAGCCGATGAGCAGGCATACCACGTTCCGGGCAGGCGGTCCGGCGGATTTCTTTGTGACGCCTGAGAAGGAAGGGCAGGTCCGTAAGACGCTGTCTCTCTTGAAGGAGGCGCAAGTTCCGCGCTATATTATGGGAAACGGCAGCAACCTTCTGGTAGGGGACCGGGGGTATCGGGGAGTGATCCTGCAGATCTGCAAAAAGATGAACCGGATCCGGATCCAGGATACCGTGATCCAGGCCCAGGCCGGAGCGCTTTTGTCAAAAGTTGCGGCAGAGGCCCAGGCAAAAGGGCTGACAGGGTTTGAATTTGCCTCCGGGATCCCGGGGTCGCTGGGGGGCGCGGTGATGATGAACGCCGGGGCTTACGGCGGGGAGATGAAGCAGGTGTTGATTCAGGCCCAGATTCTGAACGCGTCTGGAGAGATCGAGGATGTTCTGGCGGAAGAGATGGAACTGGGCTACCGGAGCAGTGTATTTTCCAGGAACGGCGGTGTGATCCTCAGCGCGTCCATCCAGTTGGAGCCTGGGGATCCGTCGGCGATCCAGAGCCGTATGGAGGAACTGAAATTTCTGCGTACCTCCAAGCAGCCTCTGGAATATCCCAGCGCCGGAAGCACGTTCAAACGGCCGGAGGGGTATTTCGCGGGGAAGCTCATTCAGGACGCGGGCCTGAGAGGATTCCAGGTGGGCGGGGCCCAGGTGTCGGAGAAGCACTGCGGGTTCGTGATCAATAAGGACCAGGCTTCGGCAATGGATATCCGCTCTCTGATGGAGCAGGTATCGGAAAAGGTCTATACGCGGTTCGGAGTCCGGCTGGAGCCGGAAGTGAAGCTGATCGGAGAATTTTAATCGGGCATTATGACGCTTTGCGGCTGCGGATGGCACAATACTCACTGCAGACTTCGTCGGCTGTGAGTACAGAAAGCAGAGGGAGAAATTCCCGAAACGGAAAGGATGGAGGATGGGGCGGATGAGATTTGTCATAGTAACGGGGATGTCGGGGGCCGGGAAGTCTACCGCGCTGAAGATGCTGGAGGACATGGGATATTTTTGTGTGGATAACCTGCCCATCCAGCTAATGCCGAAGTTTGCGGAGATGCTGATGCTGCCGGATGCGGAGATCAGCCAGGCGGCGCTCGGCGTGGACATTCGGAACGGCCAGGCACTGGACGGGATCGAAGAACAGCTCTCCCATATGGACGATCAGGGGATCCAGTATGAGATCTTGTTTTTAGACGCAAGGGACAACGTACTTGTCAAACGGTACAAGGAGACACGCAGGCAGCATCCCCTGGGCGGCATCGGCAGGGTGGACATTGGGATCGCGAAAGAGCGGGAACGGATCGCGTTCTTAAAAATGCGTGCCACGTATATACTGGATACAAGTAAGATGCTGACCAGGGAATTGAAGCAGGAGCTGGAAAAGATCTTTGTGGAAGGAAAGGAATTCAAAAACCTGTACATTTCCGTGATGTCCTTCGGCTTCAAATATGGAATCCCGCAGGACGCGGATCTGGTCTTTGACGTACGTTTCCTGCCCAATCCTTACTATATAGAAGGTCTGAAGGAAAAGACAGGGAATGACCGGGAGGTACAGGAGTATGTCCTGGACAATGAACGGGCGCAGATTTTTGTGGAGAAACTGGAGGAGCTTATGGATTTCCTGCTTCCGAATTATATTCTGGAGGGAAAGAACCAGCTTGTGATCGGGATCGGATGTACCGGAGGGAAGCATCGTTCCGTTACACTGGCAAATGTCCTGTACCGGCATATGGAAAAGAAAGAAAACTATGGTGTGCGGATCGAACACAGGGACATTGAAAAGGATGCCATCGTAAAAGCACACTGAAAGGCGGAAGCGGACATGTCATTTTCTGGGAACGTAAAGGAAGAACTTTCCAGGAGCCTGAGTCCGGCCAGACACTGCCAGATTGCGGAATTAGCGGCTTTGCTGAGTATTTGCGGTTCGATTTCCATAGACAGCGGGAACCGGTACCGTTTAAAAATCCACACGGAAAATCAGGCTGTTGCAAGAAAAGTCTTTACATTGATCGAAAAAACATTTAATATAGATGCTGATATCTCAATTCGGAAGAACATGACGAAGAAGAGCGTCGTCTATGCAGTGAGCGTCAGGCACCATGTCGACGCGCTGCGGATCCTTCAGGCGGCGAAGCTGATCGACGAGCCCGAGAGGGCGTTTGACGAGGTGCGCGTCGCGAATCCGATCGTGGTCCAGCAGACCTGCTGCAGGCGGGCATTTATCAGGGGAGCCTTTCTGGCTGCAGGTTCGATGAGCGATCCGGCGAAGTCCTACCATTTTGAAATCGTCTGCGGGGCGGAAGCGATGGCGGTACAGATTCAGAAGCTGATCTGCAGCTTTTCGATGGACGCCAAGATCGTGCCGAGAAAGAAGTCATACGTCGTGTATCTCAAGGAAGGGTCTCAGATTGTAGATATCCTGAATGTCATGGAAGCGCATGTCTCTTTGATGGAACTGGAGAATGTCCGGATTTTGAAGGAGATGCGCAATACGGTGAATCGTAAGGTAAACTGTGAAACTGCAAACATTAACAAAACCGTCTCCGCTGCGGTGAGGCAGATGGAGAATATTACATACTTGCGCGACACTATCGGTTTTGAAAAACTGCCGGAAGGACTGGAAGAGGTGGCGCTCGCCCGTCTGTCCCATCCGGACGCATCACTGAAAGAGCTGGGGGGAATCTTGTCTCCGCCAGTCGGGAAATCTGGAGTGAATCACAGACTTCGAAAGCTGGAGGAATTGGCAGAAAAAGTGAAACAAGAACAAGGAGGATCAGGACTATGATTGAAATGCCAGTTGTCGTAAGACAGGAAAAGGGGCTTGACGGAAGACCGATCGCATTATTGGTACAGGAAGCAAGCCAGTATGCAAGTAAGGTGTATATCAAGGTAGAAGACAAAAGCATCAATGCCAAGAGTATTATGGGGATGATGAGTCTGAGCCTTTCAGAAGGGGAGGAGGTTACGATCTTCACAGAGGGAGAAGATGAAGAAAAAGCAGCAGAGGGGATCAAGACATTCTTTATGACATCAAAATAATTTCATAGTGTTTTCCGGGCATAAAATTCTGTCTGTAAGTTCATATTTTTTGTAACAGGGCATGACAGAATCGGAGTTTTGCCTGTATGGGGAGATGTAAGAATTATGAAGAAAATGCTGTTTATTTATAATCCGAATGCAGGGACCGGTGTATTAAAACCGAAGCTTGCGGATGTGATCGATATTCTGGTAAAGGGCGGCTATGATGTTACCACATATCCGACCCAGTGCTATCACGACGCATTGGCGAAAACGGTCACTTATACGGAGAAGTATGACATCATTGTATGCAGCGGCGGGGATGGGGCGCTGGATGAGGGGGGGACAGGGGGTTCCAAGCGGGGGGGACATGTGCCCATCGGATATATTCCGGCCGGTACGACCAATGACTTCGCGCACAGTCTGCACATTTCCAGCAATATTCTGGAGGCGGCGGATGTAGCGGTGAACGGAGTGCCGTATCCCTGCGATGTGGGAAAATTTAATGACGATTATTTTGTTTATATTGCGGCATTCGGCTTGTTTACGGATGTATCCTATGGGACGAAGCAAAGTATGAAAAACGTGCTGGGGCATCTGGCATATATCCTGGAAGGCTCTAAGCAGATCTTTAATATTCCGTCATACCATGTTCGGGTGGAGCATGACGGAGAGGTGATTGAGGACGATTTCATGTTCGGCATGGTGACGAACTCCCGGTCGGTAGGAGGATTTAAGGGGATCATCGGAAAGGATGTCATATTTGACGACGGACTGTTTGAGGTGACGCTGATCAAGACACCGAAGAACCCGATCGCCTTGAATGAGATCATTGCGTCGCTGGTGATCAAGCAGATCGATTCCAATCATGTATATTCCTTCCGTTCCGGCGAGATTCATTTTGAGTCGATTGAGGAGATCCCGTGGACGCTGGACGGTGAATTTGGCGGGGAGCACGATAGCGTGACAATTCTCAATAAGAAGCAGGGCCTTCTGATTATGGTCAAGGAAGATACCAAAGCGCATCTGGAGGAAAAGAAGGAAGAGCTGCTGGAGAAGATCAAAGAGGAAGAAGGACTGGAAATTTAATAAAAGGTATGAAAAACAGCGGGGCTTTGCGCGCCGCTGTTTTTTGCGCGGTTGCGCCGCAAACCTCAATGGCTTCACTTTCTCAGAAAAAAAGAACCATCCCGCTGCAAGCATGCGGGTGATTAGATTCTCGAAGGAAAAAATAAAAAAAGCTCCGTATAACCAACGAAGCTTTGGGTAATAATAATGACTCCAAGGGGAATCGAACCCCTGATTCCAGCGTGAGAGGCTAGCGTCTTAACCGCTTGACCATGGAGCCATGCTCTGAGCCATGCTCTGCTGCGGATGCTTCCGACTTTTATAACACTTCTGCATCACAAGCAAGATTGATTATAGCACATGATTTCCAATAGTGCAAGCATAAATTTGTTTTTTATGCAAATTGATTTTAGATTCTTTCTGGAATTGTTTGGTAGAAATGGTTTACATTCCTACATTCATTTGGTAGTATGGAACTATCAGAATTAAGGTGACTGTCCGGCCCGGGCATGGCATGGTAACAGTTACGGATTCAGCAATATAGAATGAGGAGGCTGACAACATGAGAATTATTAAGGCGACTGACTACAAGGACATGAGCAGGAAGGCGGCGAATATCATCTCCGCACAGATCATTATGAAGCCGGACAGCGTATTGGGGCTGGCTACAGGCTCTACACCGATCGGGCTGTATGAGCAGCTTGTGGAGTGGTACAACAAAGGAGATCTGGACTTTTCAAAGATTTCGACCGTGAACCTGGACGAGTATAAGGGACTGAACCGGGAAAATGATCAGAGCTATTATTATTTTATGCATGACCATCTGTTCAATCATGTGAACATCCGTCCGGAATGTACCAATGTGCCCAATGGTATGGAGCCAGATTCCGAGAAGGAATGCAAAAGATATGAAGCGCTGATCGACAGTCTGGGCGGTGCTGACCTGCAGCTTCTGGGACTGGGCCATAACGGCCATATCGGATTCAATGAGCCTGCGCCTGTATTTGAGAAGGCTACTCACTGCGTAGACCTGACCGAAAGCACGATCGAAGCCAACAAGCGCTTCTTTGCGTCTGCGGATGAGGTGCCGAAGCAGGCTTACACGATGGGAATCGGAACGATCATGAAGGCAAAGAAGATCCTGGTGGTTGTCAGCGGAGAGGACAAGGCGGAGATCGTTGCCAAGGCATTTTCAGGGGATGTGACACCGGAAGTACCGGCATCCATCCTGCAGATGCATCAGGATGTGACCGTGGTTGCGGACGAGGCGGCGCTTCGGGTGCTGTGCAAATAAGAGCCTGTTTCAAGCTGCCTGCGGCGGAGACGGACCTATCATGGCTTTGCGCCGCCGCGGCAGATAGATTATGGGAAAGTGATGAGGCATAGAAGATGGTAATAAAAAATGTATTGGTATATGGAGAAGACCAGGTTTTTACAGAAGGTGAAATCTATATAAAAGAAGGACAGTTCGCGGCCGAAGCGTCAGGAAACGATGAGACGGTGGACGGTGAAGGCTGCTTTGCCATTCCGGGGCTTATAGATATCCATTTTCACGGATGCGTGGGGGATGATTTCTGCGACGCGTCTGGGGAGGCCATCGGACGGATGGCAGAGTATGAGGCTTCCAGTGGTATCACGTCGATCTGCCCCGCTACGATGACGCTGGAAGAGAAGCAGCTTCATGAGATCATGAGTACGGCAGGAGATTACCGGAAGCAGGAAAAATCAGGCGCGGGAGAAGAAGGTAGAGCGAAGCTGGTGGGCATCAATATGGAAGGCCCGTTTATCAGTGCAAAAAAGAAAGGCGCACAGGCTGCGGACCATATCCGCCCCTGCAGTGTGCCGCTGTACCGGAAGCTGCAGGAAGAATCCGGCGGTCTCATCCGTCTGGTAGATATTGCGCCGGAGACAGAAGGCGCAATGGAATTTATTGACCAGGTAAAGGATGAGACGGTCATTTCGATTGCGCACACGACGGCGGATTATGATACCGCGTCGGAAGCATTGGCAAGGGGGGCCAGCCATGTGACCCATCTGTACAATGCCATGCCACCTCTGAACCACCGGGACCCGGGAGTGATCGGTGCCGCGCGGGATGCAGAAAACTGCCATGTGGAGCTGATCTGCGATGGCATCCATATCCATCCTGCCGTGGTGCGCGCGACTTTCGAGATGTTCGGGGCAGAGCGGGTGATTCTGATCAGCGACAGTATGCGTGCTACCGGGCTGACCGATGGAGAGTATACACTGGGCGGGCAGGATGTGTATGTGAAGGGCGCGAAAGCAACCCTGGCCGACGGGACCATTGCCGGTTCCGCGACGAACCTGATGGGATGCCTGCGCAGGGCGGTCCTGGATATGGAGATCCCGCTGGAGACGGCGGTAGGCTGCGCAACGGCCAATCCGGCCCGGGAGATCGGGATTTATGACCGGTGCGGAAGCATTACGCCGGGAAAGGATGCGGATCTGGTCCTGCTGGATAAGGACCTGCAGGTGAAGGCTGTATATATAAATGGAAGAAAGCTTGTGAAATGATCAGGCTTTGCAGCAGTAAGGGACTGTCATGGAATGTGATTTCATGGCAGTTCCTTACTGTGCTGAAAGCAAATCAGATAGAACCGATAGTACCAGACAGCTTTGCCGGAGGTATTTGCTGGGCAGACGGGGAAGTTCTGACAAAAGAAGAGGAGAGGTACGACAATGATAAAAGTAAAAGAATACAGAGGCCATATCCGGAATTGGGAAGCGCTGTGCGGGGAACTGGACATTGATCCTTCTCTGTCCCGCGGGGAGCGGGAGGAGGCGATTCTGGCAGGAGCATACAAAGCATGGGGATGCCGGATGGCAGACCACATGTACGGGATGTTTGCGTTTGCGCTGTGGGATGAGGAGGAAGAGACTCTGTTCTGTCTCCGGGACCAGTTCGGGACGAAGCCTTTCTATTACTATCAGACAGAGGACGGAAGGCTGCTCTATGGCACAACGATCCGAAGGATCATGGAACAGCCAGGATTTGTGAAGGAACTTAACGAGGATATGCTGCAGATCTACCTGACTCTGACCTACGGCGCAGGAGAGGATACGTTTTTTAAGGGTGTGAAAAAGCTGCTGCCCGGGCGGTATCTGATCTGGAAAGACGGAAAGGTTACGGTGGAGCGCTACTGGACGCCGAGCTTTCATCCGGATGAGAGCAAGTCACTGGAGGACTGGGCGGATGAAATCCACAGCACCATCGGGCAGATCATGCCGGAGGTGAAAGCAAAGGACGAGACGGCAGAATCTTTCCTGTCCGGCGGTGTGGACTCTTCCTATGTGCTGGCCATGTCCGACGCGAAGACGGCAGATACCTGCGGCTATGCGGAGGAACGCTTCGACGAGTCTAGGCTGGCGGCGGAGACGGGAAGGATTCTGGGCCGGGAGTGCTTCCGCAGCCTGATCACGCCGGATCAGTATTTCGGTATCGTGCCTTATGTCATGTACCATATGGAGCAGCCTTTGGGGGATGCCTCGGCCATCGTGTTTGCCATCGCCTGCCAGGATACAGCGAAGCACACGAAGCTGTGCTATTCCGGGGAAGGGGCGGATGAATTTTTCGGCGGCTACAATATGTACCGCAATGCGGAGCGCTACGGGGAGAATCTCAAGACCTTTTATGTGGGCAACACCAATATTATGAAGGAAGACGAGAAGAAACGGATTCTGAAGCGGTATGATGAAACGAACCTACCCATCAATCTGGTCAGGGAGATCTATGAAGAGATTGAAGGGCTTGACCCGCTTTCTAAAATGTCAGATATCGATATTCAGATCTGGCTGGAAGGGGACATCTATCTCAATGTGGACAAGATGAGCACGGCGGCAGGTCTGGAGATCCGGATGCCTCTCACCGACATGCGGATCTTCGACATCGCGTCCAGGATGCCCTCCCGGTACAAGGTGAACGAAGAGCAGAACAAGGTGGCGTTCCGCGCCGCGGCCGCAAAGGTGCTGCCGGAGGAGATCGCTTTCCGCAAGAAGCTGGGCTTCATCGTACCCATCCGCATCTGGATGGCAGACGACCGGTATAATCAGGATGTGCGGAGACTCTTCCAGAGTGAGATTGCGGAGAAGTTCTTCCATGTGGAGGAGATCCAGGCGATTTTTGAGGATTACATAGGGGGCAATTCGGACAACTGGAGGAAGGTTTGGACGATCTATAC
>Ga0137308_101036_pt1 | contig 32861 bp, 22 predicted proteins | sample Inofrocosms_June_FD_97181 | JGI IMG/M metagenome (GOLD analysis project Ga0137308, IMG submission 97181) | Mouse cecal microbial communities from Vienna, Austria - N-Acetylneuraminic and N-Acetylglucosamine D2O microcosms_June | ecosystem: Host-associated > Mammals > Digestive system > Large...
GCTATCCCCCGCCATATTATGGATAGCCGCCATCTTCAGTTCGGAAACAGTGGTTTTGGCATAAAGCTTCTGCAGATTTTCATGAGGATAACAAAAACCGAATCTATTTTGCAAGTATTCTTGCAGTTTTTTGTCAATATTACAGGAAAATAAATCTATTTTGAAGGATTTTGCATCATTTACATCTCTGTAATTTTCCTTTGTCAAATCCGCCTGTAAGTCCGCATTATCCACAATTTTACAGATGATATCGTCTTCCGGAAGGACTTTGGACCTCTCTGCTTCTATCTGATACCGTCCGAAAATCTCCTGCATTCCCTTTGTTCTGATAACACACGTTATCAATAATTCCAGAAAACTATTTGCACTGCTTCTCACCGAATAAGGCAATACTATCTCATCATGCCGGAGAATCCCTGATTTTCCCTGCAGCAATTTCACCGCATCATCAATAACACCCGTTATTATTAATTTTTCCTTTGCCCGTGTGAGCGCCACATATAAGATCCTCAGTTCCTCCGCCTGCGAATCCAATAAGATCTTCCGGGACAACGCCGCTTTCCGCAAAGTTTTCTGCCTGATGCGCAGTACCGGATCTACCAGATCCACTGCTATCCCCATCTCCATATCCGTAAGCACTGCCGAAGAAGCATCCCTGCGGTTCAACTTTCTGCCTGTACCTGCCACAATGCAGACCGGAAATTCCAGTCCCTTGCTCTTATGTATGGTCATAATTCTGACCACATCCGCCGATTCATCCTGCGTACCCGCTTCTCCGTAATCAATGCTGTACTTCTCCATCTGGTCAATATAGCGGATAAAATGATAAAGCCCCTTAAAGCTGGTCTTTTCAAAGGCCGCCGCCTTCTGCAGCAGCATCTGGGCATTGGCCCGCCTTTGCTTTCCTCCGGGAAGCGCCGCCACGTATTCCAGATAATGGCTCTCTTCCATGATCTTAGACAGCAGTTCCCTGATGGAGAGCCACACCGAACAGCGCCGCAGCTGCGCATGCCATTCCAGAAACCTCCGGCATTTTTCGGCAAGCGCATCTGCCGGCTCCGAGGCTTCCACATATCGTTTCATCTTCTTATAAAGTTTCTCTCTGCCCGGAAAAGCTGCCGCAATCCGTGCCGTTTCCACATCTGTAAACGAAGCGAAGCAGGATTTCAAAACCCCGAACAGCGGAATATCCTGCAGAGGATTATCCAAGGTCCTTAAAAGCTGTAAAATAACCTGTACCTCCGAGGTCTTAAAATATCCTGTTCTGGAACTGATAAAACAAGGAATCCCCTGCCCGCCCAGCACCTCCTGAAATACTTCATCAATCCCGCTGCTGCTGCGCAGTAAAATTACAATATCTCCATAGCGCAAAGGACGCATCTCCCCGCTGTCCCCATCCAGCACCTTCATCTCCCTCATCAGCCCTCTGATACGCACGGCAACGGCCTCTGCCTCCTGCTCTATTGCCGGCTTCTCTGAATCTTCAGACTTTTCTATCATGATAACTTCCGTTTTGTTTTCTTCCGTTTTGTTTTCTTCTGTTATATTCTTTTTTTCTATAACACCCGTTATTTTATTATCATCATAATACTCCGCACCATAATGAAGCCTTGCATTCTCATCATAATCAATTCCCCCCAAATTCCGCGCCAGAAGCTGTGAAAAGATCAGGTTCACACTGTCAACCACTTCCCGCCGGCTCCGGAAATTCCGCCGCAGGTTCACAAGCCGGCAGTCCCCCTCATTTTTGGCATATGCGTGAAACTTTTCCATAAACAGCTCCGGCCTTGCCAGCCGGAATTTGTAGATACTCTGTTTCACATCGCCCACCATAAACCGGTTATAATGCCCGGCATCCCCGCCGGAAATACAACTCAAAATACATTCCTGCACCAGATTGCTGTCCTGATATTCATCGATCATAATTTCCCGGAAATACTCCCGCAGTTCCAGCGCCGCAGCCGTAGGTTCGACAAGCGCTCCCTCTTTTGTCTCCTTTCGCCTGCAAAGGATGCGGAGCGCCAAATGTTCCATATCCGAAAAATCGATCATATTCTTCTCTCTTTTTTTCGCCGCAAACCGCTCGCCAAAAGAGATCGCCAGCCCTGCCAGTTCCCGCACCAGCGGAGAAACCTGCCTGCACTGCCCGAGAAGCGCTTCCTCCCCCTGTAAAAAAAACTGTTCTTTTATCTGTTCCAACTGCTTTTTAACACCGTTTCTGATCTGCTTAACCCTCTCCCGTTTTCCGGGATCTACGGAAGCATCCTTTTTGGAAGAGAGCCGTTCAAACCCTGCCCTCTCCAGCGCGTTCCTGCAGTCCGAAAAAGTCTCCATGCGAACCGCCGCCTCCAGCGCCTCAAGGCTTTTTTCCAGATTTTCTCCATACATATAAGGTCCGTCCGGCTCTTCGCAGATCCTGACACAAAGCCTGAGCTGCTGTGCCATCTCCGGCAGTATGTTCCCGACATATGCCATGATATACCGCATAAAAGGAGCCTGATCCAGTTCTTCCGCAGACGAAAACTCATAGTCCTCCCCGTGTTCCCTCAGCCACTCCTCCGGCCAGGGATAACTCATGGCAAAACGATAAAGAGACAGTATGCTCTCTTCCAGCACAGTCTCTTTCTTTCCGGTACTATACGCTTCCACCAGCGCCCGAAACGGGCTTACGCCTTTTCCACCGGCTTCTTTGTCCGCTTCCTCCTCTGCATCTCTATCTGGTATTTTTACCGCTTCCTTCTCCGCTGCAGCCTCCGATTCCGCCTCCGATACCTCCCGTAATTTCTCTTCCGCCACTTCTCCCGATCTCTCCGCCGCCGCTTCCGCTGTAATTTCCCCTGATGCCTTCTCCCGCTCAAGCTTCGCAAAAGCCTCTTCCAAAACCTCCTCCAGAACATCCTGCATCATGAGCCCGATCTCTCCCTCATCCGCCACCCTGAACGCAGGATCTAATCCGATCTCCTGAAAATGATTCCTGATCACAAACAGACAAAAACTGTGGATCGTGGTGATCTGAGCATTATGGATCAGCGCAGACTGCCTCTGCAAATGCTCATTCTCCGGATCCGATGAAAGCTTTTCCGAAATAGCATCTGTTATTCTTTCCCGCATCTCACTTGCTGCGGCACTGGTAAAAGTCACCACCAAAAGCCTGTCAATATCCGCCGGATGCTCTCCCTCACTGATTATCTGAATGATACGTTCTACAAGCACAGCCGTTTTTCCGCTCCCCGCGGCGGCGGAAACCAATATATTTTTATCCCGCAAAGTGATCGCCTGCTGCTGATCCTTTGTAAACTGCCTCTTCATAAACTGTCTCCCGATATATTTCCCTTTTTATTTCGGCATTCGGCAATGCCACACAAATCCGGTACCACTGCGCTTTTTACAGAGCAGAAGCTCGGCGGCGGAGCATTTCCTTTTCGTCCCTGTCTCCGGCGGCGCCAACTTCTCTCATCTTCTCCAAAATCTCTTCCCTGTCCTCCTCCGGCAGCGTCCGCTTCCCGCATCCCGGCAGCTTTTTATCAAAGCCGCATACTTTACCGTAAGGACAATAAGTACAGGCTTCCTTATCCTTCCTGCTGTAAGGATGCATCCCGATCTCGCCATCCAAAATACGGCTTCCCAGTTCCTTCAGCTTCCCCGCCGCATAACCGGATATCAGTTCCATATTCTCCCGGCTCATCAGCAGGGAATTCTCCGCAAAACTCCCGTCCTTTTTCCTGCTCAGCGGCAGCACCTTCTTTACCGCTCCCTCCGATGCGTCTATTTTTTCAATGATCTCCTCGTCGTCATTCACGATCCCGGCAGGCCGCAGCATTTTTCTCAGTTCTTCATTGATCTCCTCCGGTGTTTTCTCCTCTTTCAGTTCCAGAACCGGATCATCGATATGATAATACAAAATACCGGCAGGTATGATCTCCTTCTCCGGATTCTGCTTCTTCTCATACTCCATCGCCGCATTCAGATAAGTCACAAGCTGCAGCTGCAGTCCATGATAGAGCGCCACGATATCAAAATTATTTTTTCCCGATTTATAATCTATCACCTTTACATAACATATGTTATCTTCCTCGCAGGTATCCAGTCTGTCTATTCTGCCCACCAGTTTCATTTTCTCCTCTTCCGTCAGCGCCACATTCACCGTCTCCAGATCCTGCAGCGACGAAAAGGACATCTCAAACTTTTTCGGCAGAAACTTCCCCTGCTGCAGCTGATACTGCAGCGTAAAGACTGCCCGGCGCAGTATCCGCCCGATCCTCTCCAGCGCATACCTGCTTCTCGCCGTCTCATAAAGCACTGCATTCCCGTATGCCGCAGTATCAGCCTCCAGAATTTCCTGTAAAAGCTTCTCCCCCGTTTCTTTCGGAAAATCAAACCAGCTGCAGCCTGTCTCCGGCAGCCTTTCCGAGAACTGTGCCAGCACACTGTGGAAAATATTGCCCATGTCCACCGCCTCAAAGCCGAATTCCTTCCGCTCTTCCAGCAAAAGTTCATATTTCAGAAAATGTTCATAAGCACAGGCTGCAAAAGTCTCCAGTCTGGTAATGCTTCCCACCAGATCTCTCCCGCACAGGGCAAGGGCGAGCTGCTTTGGAAGCCGTTCCTCCTGATATCCCGCAAAAGCCCCCTGCAGCAGTTTTTCTGTTTCTTCTGCAGTCTCCCCCTCCTCCTGCATCACCTTCAGGATCTGCAGTAAAGATTTTTTACTCTCTGACGGCAGATTCCCTGAAACAGCCTCCCGCAGGCCGTCCGCCACATAATCATAACTGTCCTGCCAAGTCTCCAGTCTTTCAAATATATCCTCCTCTTCCGGATTCTCTATCGCCAGATCAGGATATAATTTCTTCATCATCTCGATCAGATAAGCCGGCCTTAATGTCCTGCCATCCTGATCGCAGCCTGCCCAGGTCATATACAGCCTGTTTGAGGGCTTTGTCATATTCATATACAGATACAGTCTCTGCGTATACATCTTCTGCCGCGGAGAGGGCGCCAGTTCATAATCGGATTCCTGCAGAAACTCCCTGTCGATATCCGAAAGAATACCGCCGCTTCCCGTGTTTCCCGGAATGTTGCCGTCATTGATCCCGAGAAACAATAACACTTGTATTTCTTTCAGTCTGCTCCGCTGCATATCTCCGACCGTCACATGGTCTACATTCTGCGGGATTGTTCCCACCTGCATCTCCGAAAAACCAGCGTCCAGAAGTTCCGCAAACTCCTGATCCGTCATCTCTTCTTCTCCGGATAACTCCACGATCTCCGAAAGCAGATCAATGATAAAGGGATAGATCTGATGATATTCCCTTGCGCGTATCAGATCCCCGTTCTCCTCAAATTCCTTCTCAAAAGCAGCCAGCTTTTCCTGAATACGGCACTCCGAAATAAAATCATAAAGCGCATGTACCTTTTCCGAGGCGGTCTTTCCCATCTCCCTCAGATACGCCGCACTGCAGAGGATTTCCTCCCTCGCCTCATTCAAACGCTCCAGCAGGCCGGCTCCGTCCCCTTCTTCTTCTCCGGAAACCTCTTTTTTCTCCAATTCTTTCGGAAGCCTTGTAAAGATCCTGTTCCAGCGTCCATAGCCGTGAATGCCCATCTCCCGGATATAATTATCCAGTTCATCCGCCTGTTCCGCGGAAAGCTCTGTCAGGCCGGTCCTGATATAATGATTGACCGCATCCTCCGAAAAGTCCTGACTGTACAGCCGCAGTGCGCTCCGTATAAATTCCACAAAGGGATTCAGCAGGATCCCCCTGTTCTGATCGATAAAAAAGGGAATGCCCAGCTTGGAAAACTCGCTGGCGATAAGCGCCTCATAGTTCTCCAGGTTTCCGCATACCACCCCGATATCCCGAAAGCAATACCCCTCTTCCCTGATCAGCCGCCGGATGATCCTCGCCCCGTAGCGGGCCTCCTCACGCATCCCCGGCAAAAAGGCAAGATGTATCTCCGGGGGCGTACCTCTATACTCCTTCTGCGGATAGCGGAACAGATTCTGCTCCAGATGCGCCAACGCAGGAACGCCTTTCAGCCGCCGCACAGGCACTTCCTGTAAAAACAGATCCTTTCCCCTCTCTATTCCCGCTTCAGAGGCACATTTTTCAAGGGATTTCAGCGTCTTTGCCGAAAGCGCAAACAGATTCTGCTCCCCAACCTCTTTATAAGGGTCTTTCCGCCCGTCAAAAAGCAGCGTGAAACAGAGCTCCTCTGCCACTCTCATCAGTTCCCGGATCACCTGCAGCTGGATAGGGGTAAAACCGGTAAAGCCGTCAAAAGCTATCACGCTCCCCCGCAGCATCGCCGAATTTTCTATTCTGTAAGATAACACCTGCAATGATTCTTCCTTTGTCAGATAATGATCCCTGATATAATCTTCAAATCCCTGATATAATAACGCCAGATCTTTCAGCTTTCCCGCCAGTGCGCCCCGTCTTTCGGAAAAGGCGATCATTTTTTCCAGTTCCGAAAGCCCGATACCGTACTGCATAAACTCTGAAATGGCAGATTTGATTTCATGAATATAGCCCTGCTTCTTCAGATAGCCGCCCAGTACCTTCAGTTCAGGTTTCAACCGGTCCGCCACGATCCGCAGGATCAGATTTTTCCCCGTATCGTCCAAAACCGGCTGAGATACTCCGCCGGTTTCTTCAAAGACTCTGTATGACAGCCTGCCGAAACTCAGAACATCAATGTTCATAATGCCGTGGCAGGGATGTTTTTCCACTAATGACCTCTGGGTCTCCATCGTGAACTGATCCGGGACAAGAAACAGATACCGCCTCTTGGGGTGATCCATAGACTCCCGGATGATCCTCTCCTGCAATATACTGCTCTTTCCCGAACCGGAACCGCCAAAAATAAATGATAACATGAAAAATATTCCTTAATGCCTACTCGTTTTCTTCATCTTCGTCATCGATAAAAGTCTCAACCTTCGGTTCCTTTACTTCAGACGCTTCCGCCTTCTTTTCCGTTTCATCCTCAAAAAAATCTTCGCCCTTTTCCACGGCTTTTTCTGCCGCCCCCGCCGCCTTTTCCGCTATATCCTCCACTTTCTCTGCAGCTTCCTCAGCCGCATCTTCCGCTGCGGCTTTCGCGCTTTCCTTCCTTGCCGCTATTGTGTCTTTTGCCCCCTGGATCACAACCTGCGCAAACTCTTTCGCCTCACCTGCCGCAAACTGCGCAAAATCCTTTGCGTCTTCCGCCGCTTTTTTTACCGTCTCCGATACTTTTTCCGGCGTCAGCGTCACATAACTGCGCTCCTCTGTTTCTTCGTCCAGATCTTCACTGAAATCGTCAAAATCGTCATCCTCATCAAAAATCTGCTTTACCGCCTTCCCTTTTCCCTGAAGATAGTAGTATGCGCCCGCAGCCGCTGCTCCCACTGCTGCCGTAACCATTAAAAATTTCCCGAATTTTTTAGCCATTTTCTTCTCCTTCTTATATAGTTTCTATTTTACCGCTTATAAGTATCTTAATACGAAACCCCGAAAATGAAAAGAGGGGATTTTATTTTTGTTGACTCCGGAAGTCCGCCGGTAAAAAACGATAACCTGACGTAACAGAGGAACCGGATGCTGAACTGTTGCGGCCTGATTCATTTTAAGTATCTATGTCTTGCCGTTCCGGCAAAAATGTGATATAGTTAAGAAACTGACCATTAAAGTCAATTTGTGTCAAAACAGTTACTTTTCCGCGATAAATACATGGGTATACAGTATGATCATATACCATGCCGTATCGTATGGAAGCATGATAAAAGGATTGAGTACATTAGATGAACGAGAAATTTTTTGATTTGAAAAAAGAAAAACAGGACCGTATGATCAATGCCGCCTTAAAAGTTTTCGGCATGCGCGGTTATCAGTTTGCCAGTACGGATGATATCGTGAGGGAAGCCGGCATCAGCAAAGGGCTGCTTTTCCACTATTTCGGTTCCAAACTGGGGCTTTACAGTTTTGTTTATGACTATAGTGTGCGTTTTATGTCTCTGGAATTAAAAGCCGCTGTAGATGATAAAGAAACGGATTTTTTCGCTCTGCACAAACAGATCGAAGCGGGAAAACTGCAGGTACTGAAAAACTATCCCTGTATGCAGCTTTTTCTGGAAAAATGCAATACGGAAAATATAAAGGAAGCCCTGCTTGCCGTTGAAGAAAAGAAAAACGAACTCTCCGCACTCTATGAGTCCTTCGATGCCCGGACGGATTTCAGCCCGCTTCCCGCAGACACAGACACTGTAAAGCTGCGCAATATCCTGCGCTATACTTTAAAAAATCTGATGGAAGAGTGCTTTTTGACCGGCAGTTTTCAGGCGGAACTTCTGTATGAAGAAAATATCGCCTATATCGCGTTCCTTGAAAAATTGTTCCGCCAAAATCCCTGATCGTTTTTCCCATTTCACTCCTGCTTAATCATATAATCCTCGCGGCAAACATATAATTAGAAAAAACGGAATATATTCCCATGAACGAACATTACAGATTTGTCAACACTCCATTACCCTATCCATACAGCGCAATGGAACCCTACATCGACGAAAAAACAATGTGGCTGCATCACAGCAGACATCTGCAGGCTTACATCGACAATCTCAACAATACCCTCAGTAAATATCCCGCCCTCCGGAACTGGACACTGGAAGAACTTATCATGAATACGGCAAGCCTCCCGGAGGACATCCGGACTGCTGTCGCCCATAACAGCGGCGGTGTTTTTAACCATCAGTTTTATTTCTCCAACCTTGCCAATCCCGCACAGCAGCAGCCTTTCGGAACCCTGAATGAAGCCATCAGAAACAGGTTCCGCAATTATGCCTCCTTTCAGGCACAGTTCAAGGAAGCGGCTTTATCCGTATTCGGTTCCGGCTACGCATGGCTCGTGGTAAACGCCTTCGGGGAGCTGGATATCATGACAACCGGGAATCAGGATACGCCGCTGCCTCTGGGACTTAGCCCCATCCTCAACATCGATGTCTGGGAGCATGCCTATTATCTGAAGCACTACAATGTAAGGGCCGATTATATAGATGACTGGTTCCATGTCGTAAACTGGAATAATGCCAACAAAAATTATATGCGCAAAACAGAAATGGCTGCCTCCGGTTCATCCTCTTTAGCAGCCCCATCAAAACCGTATGCCCTTCACTTCCAAACCCGATAAAATCGGTATTGCCGCCCTGCCCCTTAATCTTCATCCAGCGTCTCATCCTGCAGCTTATCAAACGCCGCCATACACTCATCCACCGTAGCGCCGCCGAGCAGATCCCGCACGATCAGGCAGGTATTCCCCCACTGCTCCACCTTCATCCCGGCATTGGAACCCAGCACATACACGCCTTCCTCGATTCTTTCATTTAACGGCTTCAACGCCGGAACACACTCCACCGACACATTTTCAGAGGGTGAGATCACCCGGTTCGTCTCCGAATAAGCCTGCAGCGCCTCATCGGAAAGTATGATATCCAGTACCTGCAGCGCATCCTCCGCATGTGCCGCCTCCGCGCCGATCCCGAAACCGGTTACGGGCACCACCGGCATCTGCCCCCTGCTGCTTGGAAAGCCGATGACCTGCATCTCAAAATCCGTCTTCCCGTAAGCCGTCTCCGTGTTTGCCGCTCCCCAGTAAGCCATCACGATCGGAGTCTTCTGATTCAGAAAATCTTCTCCCTCCCCTTCGATCGCCTCGCTGACAAGGGCTTTTTCCGCATCGATATATCCCAGATCGATCAGTTCCTGCAGAAACTCGAAACCGGGACGCATGTAATCGCTGTATCTGGCTTCCCCGCTGTTAAGCGCCGCGATTTCCGCCTCCGTGTTTCCGCCGTTGTACAAATCCGCATAGGCCTGCGCAAACACAAACGTCTCCAGCCACCAGCGGTTTGCGCCGATGGGTGTTTCAATTCCGTTCTCCTTAAAAACCCGGCAGCATTCCAGAAACTCTTTTGGCGTCTCCGGAAGTTCCAGTTCGTACCGATCGAACATATCCTTATTGACAAACAGCCCGTATGCCACCACTTCCTGCGGGATCGCCACCAGTTTCCCGTCCACCGTATTCGCGGTTCTTATGATCTCCCGCAGATTCTTTGCACTCTCAAGCCTCGAAAGATCCATCAGCTTACCTTCCTCCCCCAGCGCCAGAATAACGTCCGGATTAAGCAGATACATATCGTCCATATTATTGCGGGCCCTGTCGAGGGTGACATCATCGTAGGTTTTGTCTTGATAGTCTTCTGCAGTATATGTTTTATAGGTCACAGTTACATCCAAGTCTTCCTCTGCCATCGCGATCGTCAGATCCGTTGCGCTTCTGGCAACATTTTCCGCATCCGGGTCTGTCTTCTCCATAGGGCTGAACAGATTGACCACCCGTTCCTCCTCCTCCGTATCCTGCACCAGATTTTTCAGTTCATCATCGCCTCCGCAAGCTGCGAGCACCAGCGCCGCCAGCACCAGCACACAGGCTGCCGCCCGTCTCTTGCTTCTTTTCCTGCTTCTCCCTTTCATGCCCTTTCCTCTTACTTCACATATTCTCTTATCACTTTTTTCAGCAGCTCCACATCCAAAGGCTTCGCAACATGGGCATTCATGCCCGCATCCAGCGCCGCCTTTTCATCCTCCGCAAAGGCATTCGCCGTCATGGCTATGATCGGAATCCTCTGTGCATCCTCCCTTGTCAGTGAGCGGATGGCTCTTGCCGCGTCATACCCGTTCAGCACGGGCATCTGCACATCCATTAAGATTGCGTCAAACTCTCCCTCTGCCGCCTGTTCAAAACGCTCCACCGCCAGACGGCCGTTTTCGACGATCTCACAGGAAGCGCCCTCCATCTTTAAAACCTCCGTCAGAATTTCCGCATTGATCTCGTTATCCTCCGCCGCAAGGAAATGCAGTCCCTCCAGAGAATCTGCCTTTTCAGGCTCCTTCTCTTTTTCTCTGTCCGTATCCTCCTGCATCTCCGCAATCTTCATCCGCAACGCGGAAGCAAAAAAGGGTTTTGTCAAAACCTCCGTATTCTCTGTCGCAAGCGCCTCTTCCATCCCGTCTGCATCATACTCCGCCAGAAGCAGGATCGGAATACTGCCGGGAAGCGCCTCACGCAGTTTCCTGACTGCCTTTATACCGTCTGACTCCAGAATATCCCAGTCAAACAGCACAAGCTGATACGCCGCCTCATTATCGTCCGTCAGCCGCCGCAGAGCCTCCTCCAGCCCTGCCGTCTCTAAAGAGACGCCTGTCTCGCTCATAAGCTCCCGCATACTCTCACAGTTCTCTGCACCTTCATCCACAGCCAGAATCCGTGATATCCCCCTCCTGATCCAGAACTGCGAATCTTCCTGCGCCTCCTGAATGCGCAGCTCCACTTCGACTCTGAAAAGCGATCCCTGATCCACCTCGCTGACGACATCTATCGTTCCGCCCATAAGTTCCACGATACTCTTGGTGATCGCCATCCCGAGCCCTGTGCCCTGCACCTTGTTTGTCGTACTGTTTTCCGCCCGGGTAAAGGCATCAAAGATCGTCTCCAGATATTCCGGCGTCATACCGTAACCGTCGTCCTCCACCTCGATCCGGATATGCTCATACTGGCCGGTACGCTGTTTCAGCCCTATGATGCGCATCCGGATATGGCCGCCCTCCTGCGTATATTTCACTGCATTGGAGAGCAGGTTGATCAGAACCTGATTGATCCTTGTCTCGTCTCCCATCAGATATTCATGCCTGATGCCGGTCACTTCCACATGGAATTCCTGTTTCTTCTCCTTTGCCATCGGCACAATGATCGCCTCCACGGAAGCCACCACATCGCTGAGCGTAAACGCCTCATAATTCAGCACCACTTTACCGCTCTCGATCTTGGATACATCCAGCACATCATTGATCAGCCGCAGAAGATGCTGTCCGGACGCCGTAATCTTCTTTGTATACTCCCGCACTTTGGCAGGATTCTCCGCATCCATCGACAGCAGGTTCGCAAAGCCGAGCACCGCATTCATCGGTGTCCTGATATCATGGGACATGTTGGACAGGAACATCGTCTTGGAATTGCTGGCAGCCTGAGCCGCCTTCAGCGCTTCCGCCAGCTGTTCATTGTGAAGTTTCCGTTCCTGTTCCTGCTCCTTTCTGAGCTTATCCTGCTGTTTCCAGTTAATATAATATAACAGAACACACAGAAAAAACGCCACCAGCATAGCGACGATAAGAAGAATAATATTCTGATTGACGGTGCTGCCTTCCTGCTGGATCGCTTCCACAGGCACATATCCCACCAGAAAGACCGTTCCGCCGTTGAGCGCCCACATATAATTCAGAGCGCTTACGCCCCGGATATCATGGTAAAACAGGAGATTCTTCCCCTCCTTCAGGCACTGTGACACATCCGAACGGATCTCCTCATCCCGGATATCGTTCGCCCGGTAAAAATCGTCCAGATTCAAATGCCCTGCGCTCCGCTGTCCCATTCCCTTCGGCTTCAGGATAAACCGTTCACTTCCGGCATCCATCACATATAAAGATGCCTGCTTGTTATAAAAGCCATCCGGAAGCGAACTTTCGATAGTATCATAAATATATTCCACATAAAGCGTCCCGAGTTCTTCACCGTCTTTCTCAACAGGACATTTTATCGTATAGGCCCATGCCCCCATATAATTCACATAAGACTGGGAAACCGGCATATCCTCAATGGTTCCCCCTAACGAAAAATCCAACTCTTTCTCGCTGAAAGGCTCTCCCGTATTGGAAACTCCTTCTGTCTCCCCCGCAGGAATAAATGACATTTTCACCATTGTCTTATTTTTTTCATAGGCGCGGATATATTCCTCCGGATCATCTGACAACGCCACCTCCTTGGCGATCAGTTTCTGAAACTCCACTTCATTCTCCAGAATCGCCTCAAAAGTATACTGAATCAAATCCAGGCTTTCGCTCAGGTTCTGAATTGCCGCTGTAGACATTTCTCTGGATATTCTGCGCGAAACCGCATAGACGATCGTTCCCAGCACGCAAAAAACCAGTACAATAGAAATGAGCAGGAACTTTCCTCCGCGTTTTTCTTTTTCCCCGGCTTTTTCTTTCATAAACAAATCTCCCCCCTGCCGCTTTGAGCAGGCGGCAGGCTCCATCTGCAACTTCTCCTGTCTATCCTGATATTATTTTATACTTTTACAGACGATTTGTCACCTCTTTGGAAGCACAAATGAACTCTTTAAGGATACAATCCTGTTGAACACCGGCTTTCCCGGCTCGGAATCCCTGCTGTCCACACAGAAAAATCCCTGTCTCACAAACTGAAAGCTTTCCGATGCCTGCGCCTTCTCCAGCACAGGTTCCATATAACAGTTCTTCAGCACCTTTAATGAATCGGGATTCAGATTCAGGGAACCGTCCTCATTGTATACTCCCTTTTCCTCATCCACGATATTCTCATACAAGCGCACCTCCGCAGATACCGCTGTCTGAGCATTTACCCAGTGGATCGTTCCCTTTACCTTTCTGCCGTCCGGACTGTTGCCTCCCTTGCTCGCCGGATCATAAGTGCCGTGCACCACCGTTACCCTGCCGTTTTCATCCTTTTCACAGCCTGTACATTTCACAAAATAGGCATGCATCAGGCGCACTTCATTTCCGGGGAACATCCTGAAATATTTTCTCGGCGGCTCCTCCATAAAGTCATCCCGTTCAATATACAGTTCTCTCCCGAAAGGTACTTTTCTGCTGCCAAGCTCCGGATTTTCCAGATTGTTTGCCACTTCCAGTTCCTCCGTCCCCCCTTCCGGATAGTTGTCGATCACCAGTCTGACCGGGTCCAAAATCGCCATCACGCGGGGCTTCTTCAGCTTCAGATCCTCTCTGATACAGTATTCCAGCATGGAATACTCCGCCGAAGACTGCGCTTTTGAAACGCCGCAGAGGTCCACAAACCGCCTGATGGACTCCGGCGTAAAGCCACGGCGCCGCAGAGCCGCGATAGATACCAGCCTCGGATCGTCCCAGCCGTCCACGATGCCTTCCTCCACCAGCTTCTTGATATATCTCTTGCCTGTCACCACATTGGTCAGGTACATTTTTGCAAACTCGATCTGACGGGGCGGCTTCTTGTATTCCAGTTCCCTGAGCACCCAGTCATAAAGGGGCCTGTGATCCTCAAACTCCAGTGTACAGATGGAATGGGTCACGCCTTCTTCCGCATCCTCGATAGGATGGGCGTAGTCATACATCGGATAGATGCACCATTTATCCCCCGTATTGTGATGGGACATATGCGCTACCCTGTAAATGATCGGATCACGCATATTCATATTCGGAGAAGCCATATCGATCTTTGCCCGAAGAGTCTTTTCCCCGTCCCGGAAGGCACCGTTCTTCATCGCCTCAAACAACTCCAGATTTTCTTCCACACTGCGGTTTTTTCCCGGATCCTCCTTCCCCGCCTCAGTCAGTGTCCCTCTGTACTCCCGCATCTCATCCGCCGTCAGGTCCGATACATAAGCCTTTCCTTTTTTGATCAGCTTCACGGCGCCCTCGTACATCTTTTCAAAATAGTTGGATGCGAAGAACAGCCTGTCTTCATAGTCCGCTCCAAGCCATTTCACATCCTCTATGATCGACTCCACAAACTCTGTCTTCTCCTTCGTCGGATTCGTATCGTCAAACCGCAGGTTAAACTTCCCGCCATACTGCTGTGCCAGCCCGTAATTAAGCAGAATGCTCTTCGCATGCCCGATGTGCAGATACCCGTTGGGCTCCGGCGGAAACCTCGTACAGACAGAAGTATACACCCCTTCCGCCAGATCCTTATCGATCTCCTGTTCTATAAAATTTCTTGAAATAACTTCTTCAGCCATATCACAATATCTCCCGTCAAAAAATTATATATTCTACTGTTTCATCCCGTCAATTTCAGCCGGCATTTTCTCACACAGACATCCGGCTCATCCGACCCGCAAACGCTCCGCTCTTTGCCCGTATCCCTCACCTTCGGCCCGGTCAGTGGTGAAACAGCCTGATCCCTGTAAAGCACATTGCCATCCCGTACTTATCACAGGTTTCGATCACATTGTCATCCCTGATCGATCCGCCGGGCTGTGCCACATATTTCACGCCGCTCTTATGTGCCCTCTCAATATTGTCCCCGAACGGAAAGAATGCATCCGACCCGAGGGCAACATCCGTATTGCCGGCAAGCCATACCGCTTTTTCCTCTCCTGTGAAAACAGGCGGTTTCTCCCTGAAAAACTTCTGCCAGATACCCTCCGCCAGAATATCCCCGTATTCATTGCCGATATACAGATCGATGCAGTTGTCCCGGTCCGCCCTGCCGATGCCGTCCACAAAGGAAAGTTCCAGCACCTTTGGCGCCTGGCGCAGATACCAGTTATCCGCCTTATTTCCTGCAAGCCTTGTACAGTGGATTCTGGACTGCTGCCCGGCTCCGATCCCGATCGCCTGTCCGTTCTTAACATAGCATACCGAATTGCTCTGGGTATATTTCAGCGTGATCATGGCGATCATCAGATCGATCAGCGCCTCTTTCGGCAGTTCCCGGTTCTTTGTCACCATATTCCGAAACAGCGCTTCATCAATCTTCAGATCGTTCCGCCCCTGTTCAAAAGTCACGCCGAAGACCTGTTTATGCTCGATCTTCTCCGGCTCGTAGTCCGGATCGATCTGAATGACATTATAGCCGCCCTTTTTCTTTGCTTTCAGTATTTCCAAAGCTTCCGGCTCATAACCCGGCGCAATGATGCCGTCCGAAACTTCCCGCTTGATCAGCAGCGCCGTCTCCCTATCGCATACATCCGAGAGCGCGATGAAATCCCCGAAGGAAGACATCCTGTCCGCTCCCCTTGCCCTTGCGTAAGCGCAGGCAAGCGGCGTCAGTTCCGCTTTTTCATCCACCCAGTATATCTTCTTCTCCAGTTCCGAAAGCGGCAGTCCCACCGCCGCCCCTGCCGGAGATACATGCTTGAAAGAGGTTGCAGCAGGAAGCCCTGCCGCCGCCTTTAATTCCCGGACAAGCTGCCAGCCGTTTAAAGCATCCAGCAGATTGATATAGCCCGGCCTTCCGTTCAAAACCCCGATCGGAAGCGCATCCCCGTTTTCCATATAGATACGGGACGGCTTCTGGTTCGGGTTACAGCCGTATTTTAATCCTAATTCCTTCATCTTCTTTCCCCTGTCTTTTTATCGATCATCTCTGTTATCTCCGTATTCAGCCGCGCCTCACAGATTTTTATTGATGATCCGGCTTTCATATTTTCCGGTTTCAATCTCAATATACCGCACAAATAAAGACACCTTATTTTCTTCATTCAGGCTTTCCCAGATACGTCCCGCAAAACTGTCAATATCTTCGTCCGCAACGGCGATCCGTTCAGGTTCTCCCTCAAAACCCGGCAGCGGGTCTCCATCCTTCTGATAGGTATGAATAAAACGTCCCTCGCCTGCTAACGGTCTGTCATAGGAAAAAGTATATCTGCAGCAACAGGACGGATCTCCATCTGCACTCTTTAATATAGACATTTTATAGGAAAACACACCTGCGGCTGTTTCCATAACGCCCGATATTCTCGGTGTATAATTCGGCGCATCCGGCTCAAATTCCCTTGCGGCAAGCGCTTCCTCAAAGCTTTTTCCGCAGGCCAGCCCGTCATAAACCGTATCCGTCTGGTCGCCGTTCGTCACGATCGTCCGATCGTTTAAAACCCGCACCGGCGCATAGATGATCAGGCTGGGATCGCTCAGTTTGGAAGGATCAAACGCCTCCGTGCGGATACCTTCGCCTTCCTCCACAAAGATCCTGTTGCGGCTGTTTACGCTTCTGCCCATGATAAAATAAGCCGTTACCGCAAATCTCCCGTCCGGCGTCCTTCCGATCACGATACCGCGCCCCGGATAGGGATTGCCTCTCAATTCATCCTCTAATGACCTTATTTCCATAATATCTCCTTTCGGGAAACTTCTCAATTAAGAGAAGCAACGCTTCTCGCTACAGTGCAATTTGCATTGCAAATTGCACTGGTTCTTATCGCTCATTGAGAAGCAGCAGGAAATTACGCCTTCTGGCGTAATTTCCCTTAGTTGTCGTCCAGCGTGTAGTTGGGGGCTTCCTTTGTAATATGGATATCATGCGGATGGCTCTCTTTCAGCGCCGCCGCGGAGATCTTTACAAATCTCCCGTTCTCCTTCAGCGCCTCCACCGTGGAAGTTCCGCAGTAACCCATACCGGAGCGGAGTCCGCCCATTAACTGGAATACCGTATCCTCCACGCTTCCCTTGTATGCCACACGTCCTTCCACGCCCTCCGGCACCAGTTTTTTCGCATCGGACTGGAAATAACGGTCTTTGGAGCCGTTTTCCATCGCCGCGATGGAACCCATGCCGCGGTACACTTTATATTTTCTTCCCTGAAACAGTTCAAAGGTTCCCGGAGACTCATCACAGCCCGCAAAGATGGAACCCATCATGCAGACGTCTCCGCCTGCCGCGATTGCCTTTGTCATATCGCCGGAATACTTGATGCCGCCGTCCGCAATGACAGGAATGCCGTACTCCTTCGCCACCGCATAACACTCCATGATCGCCGTGATCTGAGGCACGCCGATACCTGCCACAATTCTGGTCGTACAGATGGAACCAGGACCGATACCGACTTTTACCGCATCCGCACCTGCCTCGATCAGCGCCCTTGTTCCCTCGCCCGTTGCAACGTTGCCTGCGATCACCTGTACCTCCGGATAAGCTTCCTTTATCATTTTCAGGCAGCGCAGTACATTTTCGGAATGGCCGTGGGCGGAATCCAGCACGATCACGTCCACCTTCGCGTTCACCAGCGCTTCCACTCTCTCCAGCACATTGGCGGTAATACCGATGCCCGCGCCGCACAGAAGCCTTCCCTGCTCATCCTTTGCCGCCAGCGGATATTTGATCGTCTTCTCAATATCCTTGATCGTAATAAGTCCCTTCAGATTATAATCCGCATCTACAATAGGAAGTTTTTCCTTCCTTGCCCTGCCGAGGATCGTCTTCGCCTCTTCCAGCGTAATTCCCTCTCTGGCTGTCACCAGGCCTTCCGAAGTCATGCACTCTTTGATCTTTCTGGAAAAGTCTGTCTCAAACTTTAAGTCCCTGTTGGTAATGATGCCCACAAGCTTTTTGCCCTCTGTGATCGGCACGCCGGAAATCCGGAATTTCCCCATCAGCTCGTCCGCATCCTTCAGCGTATGTTCAGGAGACAAAGAAAAGGGATCTGTAATGACGCCGTTTTCGGAACGTTTCACCTTGTCCACTTCTTCTGCCTGCTCTTTGATCGACATATTTTTATGGATGATGCCGATGCCGCCCTGTCTCGCCATGGCAATCGCCATTCGATGCTCTGTCACCGTGTCCATGCCTGCACTCATCATCGGAATGTTGAGTTTAATTTTCCTTGTCAGCCATGTGCTCAAATCCACCTGATTCGGTATCACCTGTGAATACCCCGGTACCAATAACACGTCATCAAATGTAATGCCTTCTCCGATAATCTGTCCCATCCCTTTTCCTCCTTAATTAAGTTCCGCATTTTTAAATAAAAAACCTGTCAGTCTGTAAACACTTTTCTGGGTGCGATATTTTTAACAGCGGCTACAAAGGCAGAACTGGGTGAGAGCAGCACTTTCATTTCATTATTATATATCAGCACATATCGCTGATCCGGCTGCGCCTCATAGCCAATACTGTAATCCCTTTGTTTCAGCTCCCTGTTTTTATATTCGTCCAGATGCCAGGAATTTACAGGTGCCAGGATTTCAATCTTTTCCGTATTCAGTTTTTCTATTGTTTTTCTTCTTCTCTGCCCGCTGATCTTATCAATACTGATCTCCCTGTCCACATATAGGTATTCGTACTCCACATTGCATTCCAGAGACATAAAATAACTCAGTACACCGCATACCACTGCCATGATGAGCGCCAGCGGACCCGCTATAAAGAAGAGCAGAACAAACAGCACGGTCAGCACAGTAAACAGTATTCTCAAAAATAACTTTACCGTCGGCGTCTTATGTTTCACAAGGCATTCTACATAAGATTCACTCATACGCCACCTCCATTCATCTGTAATAAAAACCAACAACTGTATGCTCCGCAAACAGTCTTATGGTAAAAAAATCTGTAATACGATCCTTCCCCGAAGAATTGTATTACAGATTATCATAATATATTTGTCCGACTTATTCAACCATCAGATTATGCAAAAAAACAAATATTTTTTAAATTTTTTTATCAGGCATGAGCATAATTCCAGCATTTAAAAAGCAAAAATATTCATAGAGGGATGAAAGCCTGTGAAAAACGCCCGGAAAAGAACTTGATCCCCAGACCCCTATAAAAATTATCATTTCCCCCGTATTGCCTTCAGCTTCCAAAGCGCCCCTTCCACCGGCGGTTTGGAAGCTGCAACAAGCCTGAGCGGTACCCCGGCCGCTTCCCCGATCTTCTCTTTAAGCAGCGTAAGATACGTCTCATTCGCCGCCTTCGTAAGAACGGAACCCGTCAAAGCTACTGTCACCGGTACCGTTGAAAACACAAGCCGCTCCATGACCGCCCCTATATTTTCAGCCGCACACAACGCCATCTGACGTGCAAGCCGCCATACCTCCTGATCACCTTCTTCCAACTGTGCAAAAAACAACGTGATCACTTCTTTCGACCATTCCGGATATCCCGCCGGATCTTTCAGCATATTCCAGGAATTTAAAATGTCTTCTTCCGTTTCCAGCGAAAACTTCCTTTTATATGCTGCCGCAAGGGATGTTTCCTCCCCGGCATAAACCACACTTCTGTAGACAAGCCGAAACACATTCTGCACGATCCAGATACCGCCGCCCGCATCCCCGGACCACTCATCCAGCCCCGCTGTTTTTTCCATGCCGCCCGCTTCATCGATTCCCGCGCAGCAGACTCCCGTGCCGCAGTTGTAGGCGATTCCGACACCTGCCGGGCATTCCGCCCATACCGCCAGAAAACCGTCGTTGCAGACAAAATATTCCGCAAACCCTATCTCCCGGAATATCTCCTCCATCTGTTCCTGATCCTTCCCGTTATCGACACCGGACAAACCTGCCGCTGCATATCTGATATCGGAGATCTTCATTCCTGTCCCGGCAAGCACGGCCTCCGTTCCCCGCTGCAGTTCCCGCCTTGTCCCTTCCCAGCCGTCCGCCAGAAAGTCATGGTTCACACAGCCTCCTAAATACCGTCCCGCTGTCCGGAACGCTTCATCCAGCAGCAGGTATTCTGTTTTTGTCCCCCCGCCGTCTATCGCAAGATACATCCTTTCCCCTCCCTTTTCTTTTATCCCTCTTATCCTCCCACGGCTCACTGCCACTTCAGACTCCTGCATTTTCTGCCGGATCCGGCGTCTTCTTTCTCTATTGCCTTCCTCCGGCATCACACCGCCTCTTTCTTCCGCTTCTGCGCATAATTATCAAACCACAGGATCAACAAAATGATAACCCCCTCGCAGACCTTCTGTACATAAGCGCTGATACCCAGCATATTCATACAGTTCTCCAGCACCTGTATCGCCAGCAGCCCGATAAAAGACTGCAAAATGCCGCCCACGCCGCCCGCGAAAGACGTACCGCCCACCACGCAGCCGCAGTTCACGGACAGCGCCGTGGAGTCCCCGTAAATAGAGGATCCCGTATTCAGCTTCGAGGACAATAATACGCCGCAGAACGCCGCCATGGCGCCGCAGATCACAAAAGCCGCCCACTTGATCCTCTCCGCCCGGATGCCGGACTGGGTCGCTACATGATAATCGCCGCCCACCGCATAACAGTTCCTTCCGAAAGGAGTATACCGCAGGATATAGTAAAATAACAGCAGCATAACAATCATAATGATGATCAGATTCGGTATGCCGAAAAGCACCTTTCCGTTTGCAATCTTCATATAGGAAAGGTTTTTCGCCGGAACCGGATGGGCGTCCGTGATCTGCTGGGCGATTCCCTTTAACAGCATCCCCATACCGAGGGTAATGATAAAGGGCTCCGTCTTCTGCTTCACCACCAGGAATCCGTTGATAAAGCCCACCAGCGCGCCGCAGGCAACCGCAGCACAGATTGCAGGCCCCAAAGGCATATGGTCCATCAGCTTAATTGTAATGATCCCTGCAAGGCTCATCATGGCGCCAATGGAAAAATCACATCCGCCGCATATGATAACAAGCGTTACCCCAAAGGCGAGCATCTCAAGGATCGCCGCCGAGTTCAGCATATCCAGCAGATTGTATGCCGTATAAAATCTTGTATCGAAAAACAGCATCATAAACAACATCAGAAGGATCGCTGTCAGCGCTTTGCGTTTTTCGATCTCCTTCACCACTTTTCTGACAATACTCATTTTTCCACCTCACTTTACCCTGCGCCGGTCGAGCCAGATCGCGATGATCAGAACCGCGCCTTTACATACCGACTGAAGATAGGTTGACACGCCCAGAAGATTCAGGCAGTTGGACAGTAAAATAACAAGCATAACGCCCAGCATCGTCCTGACCACGCTTCCCCGGCCTCCGGCAAGGGACGTACCTCCTACCACCACCGCAAGGATCGCGTTTGTCTCATAGTTTGCCCCCAAAAGCGGCGATGCCGTTGTGATCCGGGAAAACAGCACGATCGCCCCGAAAGCGGATAACACGCCCGATAGCACAAACACAAGCGTAATGCGCCTTTTTACCGGTATGCCGCAGAGATCCGCCGCCGTGATATTGGCGCCGGTCAGACAGATCTCCCGTCCTGTCTGCGTGCGCGTAAGGAACACATGGAGCAGCGCCATTATAATGATAAACAGTAAAAAGGATGCCGGAATAAAGCCTGCTCTGCCGGAACCGACCGCTTTAAACAGATCCGTCCGCGATGCAAGATGCGACATATGCTGTGTCGCCCCGTCTGTATAGAGCAGCGCTGCGGCGCTGTATACTGCGCTGAGTCCGTATGTGATAAAAAGCGCCTTTGCCTGCGTCAGCGCGCCGCAGCTCACAACAATAAACGCGTTGAGAAGCCCCATCGCCACGCCTGCGGCCAGCCCCGCGATCAACGCGCCGCCCTGTCCCAGCACATCGATCATGGAAATGGTAAATACCGCGCTCAACGATACGATACCTGCCACAGAGAGATCGATGAATCCCCCGATGATCGCCAGCGTCATACCAAGCGCAACGAAACTCAAAGGTCCGAACTGATTCATCAGGTTTCCCAGATTGGCAACCGTGAGAAACTTCGGTTCTATCAGGGCAGTTACCGCCGCCAATATCATAATTGTCACTAAAACCAGATTATTTTTCACAAAATATCCGATGCGAGTCTTTGCATCCATCTGTTCTTCCCTTTCTTTTCCTATCCTATCGCCCTGTTCATAATTTCCTGTGCGGATACTTTCTCCGGATCAAATTCTCCCGTGATGCGCCCGTCCGCTATGGTCAGCACACGATTGCTCATATTCAGCACCTCCGGCAGTTCCGAAGAGATCAGGATAATGGAACTTCCCGCCTCCACCGCCTTTTTCATCAGCATATAGATCTCATATTTCGCGCCCACATCGATTCCCCTTGTGGGCTCGTCCATGATCAGGATCTTCGGTTCCGTCTCCAGCCACCTTCCGATAATGCATTTCTGCTGGTTGCCGCCCGAGAGATTCACGATAACGGATGCGGGAGACGGTGTCTTTATGAGCAGTTCGCTTATCTTCTCCTCCGCCATCTTCCTCTCTTTGTCCGGCGAAAGGAACATCCCCTTTTTCAGCTTCTTCAGATTCGCCATGGAGATATTTGACTCCACGGAAAACGGCAGCACCAATCCCTGCTGTTTGCGGTCCTCCGGCACAAATGCGATCCCGCACTTTTTCCCGTCCCGGGAACTCATTATCTTTACCGCTTCCCCTTCGATCTGTATCTCTTTTCTTTTTACCTTATCCGCACCGTAGATCGCCCGGACGATCTCCGTCCTGCCGGCGCCCACCAGCCCCACAAACCCCAGAATCTCCCCGCGGTTTAAAGTAAAGGAAATATCCTTCAGCTTATTGGTGGTCAGATGCTCTACCTTCATCAGCGGTTCCCCGACGAAATGAGGCCGTTCCGGGTATTCGTTCTCGATCGTCCTGCCCACCATCATACCCACCATCTCCCTGCGGTCAAGCTCCCGGACAGGGCGGGTATCGATCACATGACCGTCCCGCATGATCGTCACCACGTCGCAGTATTCAAAGATCTCATCCAGTTTATGGCTGATATACAAAATGGATATCCCCCCGCTCCTCATCTGTCTGATGATATCCCCGAGTTTCGCAAGTTCTTCCTCCGTCAGGCTGCTGGAAGGTTCGTCCATGATAATAAGCTTTGACTGAAAGGAAAGCGCCTTCGCAATCTCCACCATCTGTTTTTCCGACGTGCTCAGTTCCGATACATAGCTGCCTGTATGGATGGAAGAACCGATCTGTTCCAGCAGTTCCTTCGCCTTCTGGTGGGTTCCCCGCATCCCGCCGGCTTCCCTGAATCTTCCCAGAAAAATATTTTCCCCCACTGTCATGGAAGAGATCAGACTGAACTCCTGATAAATGATGCTGAGCCCCCTGCGCAGCGATTCCATCGGTGTCGTCTTTTCAATTGTCTGCCCGTCAAATACGACCGTGCCGGCATCCTTTGTATAAACGCCGGACAGAATCTTCATAAGTGTGGACTTGCCTGCCCCGTTTTCGCCTACGATGCCGTGTACAACGCCGCGCCCCACCTGCAGCGATACATCGTCCAGCGCCTTCACGCCCGGAAATGCCTTGCTGACATGTTCCACGGACAGGATCACATCGGAAAGCTGTCTATCCATCCTGTTTACCCTCCTGTTTCAAACTCCATCGTTCCTGCTTCTGTCAAGTAAATTGTATACAACCCGGATGCGAATTGCAACGCAGATTTCTCTGCGCTGCAATTCACCGTTCCTACACTTACCGCCATGCCGCTATCAGCAGCACAAACGCCCCGCGAAGAACACTGCTCCTACGTTCTTCCGTATAAGACTTATTACACTTTACCATTCGGGATACGGTAATTCTTCCACATTGTCCGAAGTCACCATGTCCAGAGGTACATAATTTTCCGCCTCAAAATCCCCGCCGTCTGCCGCGCTGCGGATCACCTCCAACGCTTTTAAGGAAATATTCACAACATTCTGGCTGATGCATACATTCTGTGTGCCGTCCTTTACCTGATCGAAACCGCTTCTGCTGCCATCGATCGCCACAATGTAAGTTCCCTCGATCCCTGCGTTTTTCAGTGCCTCGACGCATCCCGTCGCACCGCCGTCCCAGTGACAGAAGATTCCCTGGATCTCATCGCCGTATTTTACGATCATATCCTGTGTGATGTCCATTGTCTCGTTGGAAGACCAGCTTTCCGTCGCCTGATAATCCAGCACTTCGATCTTGCTTCCTTCCAGCCCTGCGTTAAATCCGTCATGTCTGCGGATCTGCGCGTCCGTGCCTGCCGTGCCGCCGACCTCGATCACCTTCGCTCCGTCGGGGAACCGGTCGATAAATGCCTTCGCCGCGTTTTTGCCTGCCTCCGTATCATCCACGCCCACAAAAATGTCGCGGTATTCACGATATTCCTCCGGCAGGTCCGCGGAATACATTGCCACGATGATACCCGCCTCTTTTGCCTGCATTACCGCAGGGATCACGGCATTGATGTCGCTGGGGCACAGGATCATCGCATCGTAACCCTGTCCGATACAGTTTGTGATTGCCGCGGTCTCTGTCTGGGAATCATACTGTCCGTCAAACGCGGTCACTTCCATATTATAGTCGCCCTGATGTTCTTCCATGATCTTATAGCCGTAGGCATTCATTTCATTTGACATGGAATTCGGGATATATGCAACCTTTAAGGTTTTCCCCGCTTCCGCCGCAGGTTCTGCCGTATCCTCCGCTGCCGGCGCCTCTTCCGCAGGCGCTTCCTCCGCGCTCTCCTCAGCCGGTGCTTCCGATGCTGTATCCCCGCCTGCAGCGCTTCCGCATGCCGCAAGCCCAAATGCCAGTGATGCCGCCAAAACAGTTGCCATTAACTTCTTTTTCATGTTCCTTCCTCCTTTAAAATCCTTTACTTTTATATTGCTGCCCGGTCTCTTTTGCAAGAGGCAGGCATAACTTCCGCCAGTTCCTCGATGGTCTCTTTTGCTATCCGCATAATGTCCCAGGAAAGGACCGCCCTGTCGATTCCTGCCGCCGCCAGTTTCCGCAAAAATTCCTTTACATAGGCGGTATCCGCGCCGCAGATCCCTTCTATCCGGTTGGCGTCAATCCCCGGCGCTATGGCGCAGCCTCTGTCTTTCAGTTCCTGCATCTGCCGGACGGCTGCCTCCATACTCCCGGTATCTCTGCCCCACAGCTCATCGATCCGTTTCTTTATACCGCTCCCGAAAGAACGCAGTTCAAAGGGAATTCCTGCCGGCGCATCAGTCCTGATATATACCATGGGCTTAACAAAGTCCACCAGTTCCGCCAGCGCATCGATATCCTGCCCGACAAAATCCGCAATGGCAGGCGCAAAGGTATCCGCCCCGACCTTCAGCCCCCGGCTGTGGAACCGCTCGCAGAGTGCTCCCACCCGGGATATGATGATCTGCCGCTTTGTCTCCATAAGCCTGTCAATGTCCCGATCCTCATAACGGTAGATACTCCGTCTGCGCGCCAGCGGCTTAAACCGCTCCAGCCCTCCCTCTTTTGCCATCGCCCTGACCCGCTCCGTATCCACTCCGTTTTTTCTGTAGATATCCCGGCAATCCGGACACCAGCATCCATACAGCGCACTTTCCTCTCCTGCTGCGGAAGCATACCGTATCCGATCCAGAAATACACCGTCCATACGGCAGCCCTCAGTCAGCCTGTCAAATACTTTCTCCGCATACGCCATATTCTCCCGGGATGACTGACAGACAAAGTCAAATGCGTCTCCTTTACAGGTATTGATCTCCTGCTTTTTCCGATCCGAGATGCTCCTGTTTTGCCGGACGCCTTCCCCGTCCTGAATTTCGGCGAATACAGGAAGCCACAGATATTTTTCCACCGGATACCTCTCCAGCATACGGCTGATCTCCTGATTTAATGCGATATCCGCAGCCCAGCCGAATATCACTTTTTCCACATCCAAAATCTGCATGCAGTATTCCAGCGTCTTTACCGCCTCATCCGCTTTGCAGGAAGGCCCGCTGAAACTCCCCGTGCTCAACTGCAAAATACACCGCATCCGCATCCCCCCTTCCTTCTTTTTTATTTCTGTAATCAGAGTATGTAATTTCAGATTGATTGTCAATGAAACGGTATCAGAATATGTATTATTGTAAGATATATATAATAATATCCGTTATTTTCAGTCTTATTTTTATACAAACATGACAAGTTCAGATTTTTATTTCTGAAATAGCTCTCGAAATCCTTGAAATTTGCCTGAAATGTGCTATACTGAAACGTATGAAACAGTACCCGACATATCCGTCTGTATGCAAAGGAGAACAAATGCGCAGAAAATACCCCTTTTCTTTTTCGGAAATCGCCGAAGAAGCGGGCGTTTCCACAGCTACCGTGTCCCGTGTCTTAAACGGACAGAGCAACGTAAAAGCCGATCTGATCGAAAAAGTATATAACGTATTGGAAACACGGGGGCTGAATCCCAATGAATATATCGTACAGGCCCCCTCCTCCGGCAGGCTTCTCCTTTTTGTCCTGCCCTTTGAATTTAATTCCTTTTTTAACGAGATCATCAAGGGCGCAAAGGCTTCCGCCCTCCAGCACGGCTATACGATGATGATCCTGCAGGAGCAGCTCGGCAGCAACACCTTTTCCTCCTTCGAGCAGCTGATCAGCCACACAAAAATATCAGGTGTTATCTGCCTGAATCATTTAAATGCCCAGCTGATGCATACCCTCAGCAGTATCGTTCCCGTCGTACAGTGCTGTGACTATGACTTAAACAGCAAAACGGTCTCCTCCGTCAGCTTCGATGATTTTAAAATGGCCTCCACCGCCGTCAACCATCTGATCTCCCACGGCCGCAGAAAGATCGCCTTTATCTCCGGTTCCTTGAAGTATCGTGATAATTATGTCCGGCAGGAAGGCTATTTAAAGACACTGCAGGCAGCCGGCATCAAACCGACGCTTCGCTGGATCGTCAACCTCCCCGAGATCAACTACAATATGGCATTTTCCTCCGCCACACAGCTCCTTTCCCAGACCTACCGCCCGGACGCCTTCCTGACGATTTCCGACCTCTACGCCTGCGCCGTCATCAATGCCGCAAGGCAGTTAAAACTACGCGTCCCCGACGACCTTATGGTGATCGGCTATGACAACGTGGACTACGCGACCATATCCTCGCCGCCGATCACAACGATCAATACGCCGAAATACCAGCTCGGCTATACCGCCGCGGAACTGCTGATCGACCGGATCCAGAACCCGGATTCCGCAGCCCAGCATATCAAACTGCAGTCGGAACTCATCATCCGGGAATCCACCACACCGAAGGGCGGCGTGTGAAACGGAAGAAAACGCCGGACTGATATAAAAGGGGCCGCCGCGCCGAAGTCTTTAAACTCCTGCACGGCAGCCCCTGCCGGTTCCGTATTTGTTATCCTGATCCGTTTTCCGATCAACACCGTTTTCCCTTATCTTCCCAAAACTCTGTATTCCGATACCTGCCGTTCTTGCCATACAGATATCCCCCTCATCTCCGTCTTACCGCACTGCTTTTCATACTGTTTCTGCGTCCCTCTCAGTAGCATATCCCTTCCTACGCCAGATCCCAGGCCTTCATCTCCTGAAAAAGCCTCCCCACCGGAAGCCCTACCACGTTGCTGTACTCACCCCGGATCGACTTGATATATGCCGCCGCCCTGCCCTGCACGGCATAGGCGCCCGCCTTGTCCATCGGCTCCCCGCTGCAGACATACTCCATAATCTCCGCCCTGTTCATACGATACATGACAACGCCGGTGCAGACATAGAACGAATACTCTTCCTGTTTTCCCTCTCTGTCCACCCAGATCATGGTAACGCCGGTATAGACCTGATGCTCTTTTCCGGAGAGCAGGCCGAGCATGCGCACCGCGTCCTCCCCGTCTTTTGGCTTGCCTAAAATTTCACCCTCGACAGCGACAACCGTGTCAGCACTGATCACAAGGCTGTCATCCCGGCTGTTTATCTGTGAATCCTCTTCACTCTTTCCATAACCGGCTGTGCCGTCACCAGCGTCGCTATACATGACACCCGTGTCACCTTCTGTGATCTTCATCCAGACATCCCTTGCTTTTTCCTTCGACAACTCTATCACAACATCCTGCGGCAGCGTGCTCTTCGGATCTTCCTCCACCTCACTGGGCATCACGGTAAATTCCAGCCCGATCTGCGAAAGCAGTTCCCTTCTTCTCGGGGATGCGGACGCCAATATGATTTTCTTCATCTATTTCCTCCTCTGTTTCTGTCAGTGTTTCCATCACAACACGGCTTTCTCCGGACCTGTTTAATAGTCGATCTCTCTCAAGATCCGGTCGATGATCCCCGCGTTTTTGAGGGAAAACGCTTCAGATACTGCCGGCGTCCCGCTTTCCGTGATGCACCGCCCCATCTGCTCCACTTCCAGCCGGTAATTCTGCGGTACCGAAACCGTCCGCACTTCATCCGTCCCGTCAAAGGTCCTGATGCGGTAACTGAGTTCTCCCGGCGCATTAAAGCCAAACTCCACAGACTCTACAGACCCCAGTGTTCCATGAATCTGAAAGCGATCCAGACACGCATTTTTTTCTGTCGCAAGAACCATCCCGCAGACAAAATTCGCCTTCGCCCCGTTATCATATTCCATCAAAACCGTTGTATAAAGATCGATCCCCTCCGGCGAAAAGGTGCTGACCGCCTGTATTTTCTCGGGTTCTTTGTTCAATATACGCAAGATCAGACTGCTGCAATACACTCCCAGATCATAGGTACAACCTCCGAGCGTCTCCCGGCGCATCCGGATATTGCCCGGTACATAATCGGAAGTGATCAGCGCCGCCTCCATATAGCGGACTTCTCCGATAACACCTTTACCGATCTCATCACAAAGAGCCGCGATATAGGGACTGTGCTGATAGGCAAATGCCTCCATCAGATAAACCCCGTTTTCCTTCGCCGCCCGATACATCTCCTGCGCTTCCTGCATTGTCGGCGCGATCGGCTTTTCACAGAGTACATGCTTTTTTGCTCTCAGCGCCTTTAATGTCCACTCATAATGCATTGTGTTCGGCAGTGGGATATAAACCGCCTCGACTTCGTCATCCGCAAGAAGCGCTTCATAACTTCCATACGCCTTCTGAAAACCGTATTTTTCCCTGAAGCCTTCCGCTTTTTCCATACTGCGCCCGGCAATCGCGTAAAGTTCACAGTTTTCCGCCTGCTTCATCCCTTCCGCCGTATCCCTCTCAAAAATATATGCCGTACCCAGAACGCCCCATTTTACTTTTCTCATCTTCTCTGCTCTCCTTCATCTCTTCGGCTTCCTGCCGCCATCCGTGCTTTATCCCAGCAGTTCCTTCAGCATCCGGTTCACCAGACCCGGATCTGCCTTCCCCTGCATGGCCTTCATCGTCTGCCCCACAAGGAAACCGATCGCCTTCTGCTTTCCGCCTTTATAATCCGCCACCGACTGCGGATTTTCCGCAAGCACCTTTTCCACCGCTGCCCGCAGCGTCCCCTCGTCGTTTACAGTCTTTAACCCCTGCTCCTCCACATAAGCTTCCGGATCAATATCTTCTTCAAACATCTTCTCAAAGACATCCTTCGCCACAGGTCCCGTGATCGCCCTGCTGTCCACAAGGGATATCAACGCCGCCAGATGCCGGGGAGAAAACCGGATATCCTCCGGATCTTCGTTTTTCTCCTTCAGCAGCCGCAGGGTCTCCCCCATCAGCCAGTTGGAAACCTTCTTCGGCTGTCCGCAGAGCGCCGTCGTCTCCTCAAACAGATCCGCCATGTGCTTTGTCTCCGTGATAATGCCGATATCATATTCCGGGATATCATATTCCCGTTTATACCGCTCTATCTTCTCCGTCCTGAACTCCGGCTGCCTTGCCCTGATCCCGTTCAGCATCGCATCCGTCACATGCACCGGCATCAGATCCGGGTCAGGGAAATACCGGTAATCCCGGGCGTCCTCTTTGCTCCGCATCGCATAGGAATATCCCTTGTTATCATCCCACCTTCTGGTTTCCTGCACAACTTCCTTTCCCTCTTCGAGAAGATCGATCTGCCGCTCCGTCTCATTTTCGATGGCATGCATAATCGCCCGGAAAGAATTCAGATTCTTCATCTCCGTTCTTGTTCCGAACTTTTCTGTTCCGGCTTCCCTGACCGACAGATTCACATCCGCCCGCATGGAGCCTTCCTGCAGCTTACAGTCGGAAGCCCCGAGATACTGAATCAGCATCCGCAATGTCTCCAGATAGGCGATCACTTCCTCCGCGCTGCGCATATCCGGCTCGGAAACAATCTCGATCAACGGCACGCCGGAACGGTTAAAATCCACCAAAGAACAGTCCTCCCATTCATCATGGATCAGCTTTCCCGCATCCTCCTCCATATGGATCTCATGGATACCCACAAACTTTTTCCCGTTCTCTGTCTCTATCTCCACCCTGCCGTTTCTGCAGATCGGCAGATAGAGCTGGGAAATCTGGTAATTCTGCGGATTATCCGGATAAAAATAATTCTTCCGGTCAAATCCGGCGTCCCTTGTGATCTCACAGTTTGTGGCAAGCCCTACCGCGATCGCATATTCCAGCACCTGTTTATTCAGCACAGGAAGAGAGCCCGGCATGCCGGTACAGACCGGACAGGTATGGCTGTTGGGCGCCCCGCCGAAGGCAGTGGAACACCCGCAGAATATTTTTGTTTTCGTGGCAAGCTCCACATGTACTTCCAGACCTATAACGGTTTCATAATGTTTGCTCATAATACTCCTTATTCCAGTTCCGATATATTTCAACCTACAAACGCTTCGCAACAGTCTGTTTCTCAAAGGTATACGCCGCGCGGATCAGTTTCTTCTCCGCAAAGCAGTCCCCGATCAGCTGCAGCCCGATAGGCAGTCCGTTACCATCTTTCCCGCAGGGCACGGAAATTCCCGGCAGTCCCGCCAGATTTACGGAAATCGTATAAATATCCCCGAGATACATTTTCAAAGGATCAGCCAGGCTTTCTCCCAGCTTCGGCGCTGTAGACGGCGCCACCGGTCCCAGGATCAGGTCAAACTTTGAAAAAGCCTCATCAAAAGCTTTCCTGATCAGTGCCTTTGTGCGCAGCGCCTTCAGATAGTAGGCGTCATAATAACCGGAACTGAGCACAAAGCTGCCCAGCATGATCCGCCGCTTTACTTCCTCGCCAAACCCTTCCGAACGGGTTTTTTTATACATATTGTGAAGCCCCACGCAGCCCTTTGTCCGGTATCCGTATTTGATCCCGTCAAACCGCTCCAGATTGGAACTTGCCTCCGCCGTTGCGATCGTATAATAAGCGGGAATCGCATATTCTGCCATACCCAGGTCAAACTCCTCCACCACCGCGCCGGCATCTTTCAACACCTCCGCCGCCGCCAGCACAGCCGTCTCCACTTCCTTCTCCAGCCCTGCTCCGAAATAATCCCGGGGAATGCCGATCCGCATCCCTGTTACATCTTCCACTAAAGCACCTGTAAAATCCCGATCCGCATCCGGCATGGAAGTCGAATCCTTTTTGTCATAGGATGCAATGGCTTCCAGCAGATATGCCGCATCCGTCACATTCTTTGTGATCGGCCCGATCTGATCCAGGGAAGAGGCGTAAGATACCAGTCCGTACCGGGAGACCATGCCGTAAGTGGGTTTCAGTCCCACCACCCCGCAGTAGGAAGCAGGCTGTCTGATGGAGCCGCCGGTATCGGATCCCAGCGCCATAAAACACTCCTGCAGCGCCACCGCCGCCGCCGAGCCGCCGGAAGAACCGCCCGGCACATGGGCCGGATTCACCGGATTTCTTGTCACGCCATAATAAGAAGTCTCGGTTGTAGAGCCCATGGCAAACTCGTCCATATTTGCCTTTCCGACCATCACCGCCCCTGCTTTTTCCAGATGTTCCACCGCCGTTGCGGAGTACGCCGGCACAAAATTCTCCAGTATTTTAGAAGCACAGCTTGTCAGCACCCCCTTTGTACAAAGGTTGTCCTTCACCGCCACAGGCACCCCCGCCAAAGGCCCTGTCAACTCCTTCGCCTCTATCTTTCTCTGCACCTCTTTTGCCCGGTTCAGCGCACTTTCCCTATCCAATGTAATATAGCAGTGATACTCCTGTTCTTTTTCTCCGATACGCTCAAACACCGCCTCCATCGCTTCCACCGCAGTATACTCACCGGCTTTTATCTTTTCCGAAAGTTCTACCGCCGTACAGTTCAGAATACTCCTCATTATTCTTTCTCCCTGTCTGTCTCAGTTTTCATGATCCGCCCCGCTCACGCTCCGCCTGTTCGCTGACAATTTCACATCCCTCCGACCAACTGCCGCCCTTATGCTTCGCCGCCCGGCACTCTATCTCAGATCGAGGCACATAACCTCAAAATCAATATACTCCGTCCCTATTTTAAAATATGCCGGCAGCCTGCCCACATGCCGAAATCCGTATTTCTCATATAAATGGATCGCACCCGCGTTATCACTCCTCACCTCAAGCCTGATGATCTCAATCCCTGACTGACGTGCGTATTCGATCAACTTCTCAAGAAGCATACCGCCGATCCCCTGATCCCACTGCGCCTTCACC
>Ga0137308_101037_pt1 | contig 32851 bp, 25 predicted proteins | sample Inofrocosms_June_FD_97181 | JGI IMG/M metagenome (GOLD analysis project Ga0137308, IMG submission 97181) | Mouse cecal microbial communities from Vienna, Austria - N-Acetylneuraminic and N-Acetylglucosamine D2O microcosms_June | ecosystem: Host-associated > Mammals > Digestive system > Large...
GGACGAAGGCGACTGCCGCAAACTTCCCCGCAAACGGCCTGACCGTCACCCTGCCCTACCCGGCGGGAACAAACAGCAGCTACACCTTCATCGTGGTGCATATGTTCACCACCAGCGATTTCAGCAAAACTCCCGGTGATACGGAAACACCCCGTGTCACCAACACGGCCAGCGGCCTCCAGTTTACCGTTACCGGCCTGTCCCCGATCTCTGTGGGCTGGGTCCAGCCCAGCACTCCCACCGGGCCGACTGGCGGCGGAGGCGGCGGGGGCGGTGGTAGTTCCAGCGCCTACGCTGTCACCGTGGAGAGAGCGGAACACGGTAAAGTGACCTCTAACCGCACCAACGCCAGCAGCGGCAGCACCGTCACCCTGACGGTCACGCCGGATACCGGCTATGTGCTGGATACGCTGACCGTCACTGACAGCCGGGGAAATGAGATCAGGCTGACCGCCCAAGGCGGCGGGAAGTACACCTTTACCATGCCCAGCAGGGCCGTGACGGTCAAAGCCACCTTTGCGCCGCTCCCGGACGATACAGAGAAGCCCTGTGACGGCGGCGTGGATTGCCCCTCCCACGGCTTTACCGATCTTGGCACCGTGGGGACTTGGTATCACGAAGCGGTGGACTATGTTCTGCGAAACGATCTGATGGGCGGCTACGGCAACGGCCTGTTTGGGCCGAACGATACCCTTACCCGCGCTCAATTCGCACAGATCCTCTACAACAAGGAGGGCAGGCCCGCCGTGACGGGCGGCGGCATCTTTACCGATGTAGCCCCCGGCGCGTGGTGCGCCCCGGCGATCACCTGGGCGGCGGAGCGCGGTATCGTGGGCGGCTACGGCAATGGGATGTTCGGCCCCAACGACAACATCACCCGTGAGCAGTTGGCCGTCATGCTCTGGCGGTACGCCGGAAGCCCTGCCGCCACGAACAAGGAGCTGCACTTCAACGATGCTGATGAGGCCAGCGGCTACGCGCTGGAGGCCCTGCGCTGGGCCGTGGAGAACGGTGTCATGAGCGGCAAGGGCGGCGGCAGTCTGGACCCGAAGGGCCTTGCGACACGGGCTGAAGCGGCGCAAATGCTGAAAAATTTGATAGGCCGATAATCACCAATTTCGTTTTCGGATCAAGAGAATCACGCTAATAAGGCGTCAAGGGAGCTGCAACCTCTCTTGACGCCTTTCTTTTCACCATTTTTCAGGAGAAAGTACTACAAAGCTGTTCGATTAATCCCGATTTCCCCTGACCTTCTGCTCGATGTATTCGTTTACAAACTGAAAAACGAATCAAACTGTTTGTCCGGGAGCATGGACTATGCCCCTCAACAGATAGGAATCTGTTCAGGAAACAGCTTCGACAGCATGTCCAAGCTCAAATTTTTAGCTGTATGTGCGTAATTACCCAGTTCATGTGCGATATTTCGTCTGACAGGGTACAACTTACTTCTCAGGATTAAACTTAAACAAGACATACGGCTCGATCTCCAGAACAGTCGCAATGTTGAATACGACCTCCAAGGAAATAGCTCTCACCATATTAGGAGCTTCTATAGCTCCCATGTGCTGTCGGCTGATCCCCACTCGAATAGCTACCTGCTCTTGTGTGAGCTTCTTGCGCTTCCGGTAGTATGCAATGGCACACCCCAAATCACGATAGCGCTCCGAATTATCAAACAATTGTTCTGTGTAATCATTCATATGCTACCACCTCTCTTACAAATTTTACCGAAAGAGGCGGATTTTATAAATTGTTTGAAAAGCGACACTTGATATTTGAAACGAGACATTATATAATCTGAGAGGAGATGTCTACTACAGAACAAATAGCAATAGAATTTGAGCGCAATCAAGGTTTCCTCTAAAATCATCCCATCAATGATTGGAGGAACCGGCATGACAGGAAAAATCTACGGCTATATCCGTGTTTCATCAAAAGAACAGAACGAAGACAGGCAGCGCATCGCCATGCAGGAGTTTGGCGTCCCTGAGAACTGCGTATTCATGGACAAGCAGTCGGGCAAGGACTTTGACCGCCCAGGCTACAAGCGCCTCATGCAAAAACTGAAGCCGGACGACACTCTTGTCATCAAGAGCATCGACCGGCTGGGGCGGAATTATGAAGAGATTCTGGAACAGTGGCGCTTTATCACGAAAAAGCGGCAGGCGGCGATCGTTGTGCTGGATATGCCGCTGCTGGACACACGGCAGGGACGCGATCTGACCGGAACGCTGATTGCGGACATTGTTCTCCAGCTTCTCTCCTACGTTGCCCAGACAGAGCGGGAGTTTATCCACCAGCGGCAGGCGGAGGGCATCGTAGCGGCAAAAGCCCGTGGTGTAAAGTTCGGCCGCAAGCCGATGGAACGCCCTGTGAAATTTCAAACTATACGCGCAGAATGGGAAAGCGGTCAGATCTCCGCAAGAAAAGCGGCAGCGAGGTTAGGGATCACGCATAAAACCTTTCTCAAGTGGGTTGAGGAAGGTGGGCAGATTGGTGACAAAAGTACAGGTTAGTCGCCACTGATGGAACACCTTGAAATGCGCCAAAATCTCAGCCTTTTCCTACATCACTATATCACGTCAGAAAATTTTTTGCAATACCTTTGGCGGATATTAACCTGTACCTTAGTCCCCGGATTCTCACTTTATGTAGAATTTTGCATTTTTTAGCACGAAATAGGAGCGTCTATTCCAATTTGTACGGGCAGGTGGGACAATGCGAACATTTTACTACGATGGCATCTGTATCCAAAATAGACGAAATACGAACATGGACAGCCTCCTCCTAAAAGAACGTAATATATCGGGAACGGAGGTATGTCTTGCGGCTGTCTGTGACGGGGTAGGTAGTTTAGAGAACGGAGCAGTTGCTTCATCTTTGGCCATACAAATCTTGATTGACTGGCTGAATCGACTTACAACAACGGAACGAATCGGCCTCAAACTTTTGGACACGGTTCACGATATCAACCAGAAAATCGTACAGGAGGCAATCAGCAACCACGTCCGGACCGCGTCGACTCTTTCGGCGCTTTTGATGGCAGATGGGAAATACTACACCTCGCATGTCGGAGATAGTCGAATCTATAGCTGTTCAAAGGAAGGATTTCACCAGTTGACGGAGGATCAGGTTCTTAACGGAAAGCTAACCTTCTACTTAGGCCGTCCTGATACAATATCGGTGCATTATAGTGAAGGCGAGTGTACTGGGAAGAAGTTCCTGCTCTGCTCCGATGGCTTATATAAAAAGCTGGATACAGGATATCTCGCAAAGTTTTGCGCCCAGGCAGATAAAAAGAATCTCAGTCGTTTGCTTAAAAAGCTCGTACAAGCAGCCGTCGATAACGGAGAGAATGATAATATCTCTGCGGCATTAGTAGCATGTGAAAAGTGATGAGGGAACGATATGAAAATTAGACTTATGATTGCAAGTCCGGACTTAGATTACACAGAGTACCTTTCCAAAGTTCTGCTTGGAAAGTATAGGGATGTCTTCGAAGTCAGCGTCTGCTCCAACGAGGACTGCCTGAGAGAGATGGTCGCGGGGCATCGTGCAGACATCGTTCTCGCCGAAAGGGAGCTTGCCTCCGCTGTTAATATGCACTCGGTTCGGCTCTCATTCGTTCTCATAGATGAAGTGGCGCGAGTGAGCAACTCAGGTGGAGAATATAAGAGCGTCAAGAAGTATCAGAGGATCTCCTCCTTAGTCAAGGAGATGATAGGCGCATATGCTGAAGTCTCTTCGAGCAGTGAGGTGTATGGTAGTCTCTCCGCTCAAATCACTGCATTCTGGTCTCCTGTGGGCGGCAGTGGCAAGACAACCGCAGCGTTGGCCTATGCCACCAACTGCGTGACACGAGGTAAGAAGACCGTATATCTCGACCTGCAAAATTTCTCATGCTCCTCGGTCTATTTCCAGCAGAATGATAAGAGCATAAGTACCTTGTTCCAGAAACTCGACAGTAACGTAGAGTTGCTGCTTCAAAGTATCCGCCAGCAGGACAGTGGGTCTGGTATCTTCTATTTCAGTCAGCCTGAGAATTATGATGACATAAATATTCTGACCAGTGAGGATATCGGAAACCTAATAGACGGTTGCTCAAAGAGCGTGGATGAACTGGTCATCGACTTGTCCAGCATCTGCAATGAGAAGATATGCAAGGTCCTGGACTTCGCGAGCCAAATCTTCATCGTTCTGGATGGCTCACGTGTGAGTGCTGCCAAGTGGACACAATTCCAGACTCAGAACAATGTCTATGAGCAGGTCCGCTCGAAGGTCAAGCTGGTTGGCAACAAGGGGGCGACATTGGACGCATCCGCGGTAAATGGCTTGGTGAGCCTCCCCTTTGTGCAATCCTCTGACCCTGTCGCGATTTATAAGACTCTATCCGCCAGCTTTTCTGTCTGAGCTGGGCGTCCTACTGCTGATAAGGGGGAGGCAGAGTATGAGAGATGACCTGCATAACGCGCTGATTGGGCAGCTTAAGAGCGAGGCACACAGCAGCCCGGACCTTACAACGATGGACGATGAGCAGTTACGACGGCTCATTGAGCATTTACTAGAAGAAAAAATCCTCTGGGCGAAGAGCAGCAAACCGGAAGTGTATCGCGAGCTGTCCGCGCTCAACTTTCGCGAGAAGAGGGGTATCATTGATGCTGTCTATGAGTCCATACGCGGACTTGGTGTCTTGGGTGAGATTATCAATGACATGGACATCACAGAAGTGATGATAAATGGCTATAAAGATATCTTTGTAGAAAAGGCAGGTCGTCTGCTGAAGCTGGAGAAGCATTTCGAGAGCCCTCAAGAGCTATCGACCATCATTACAAAGTTCGTCTCACAAGCTGGCCGCGTGGTCAACGAGAGCGAGCCGATTGTCGATACACACCTCAATGACGGCTCCCGCGTCAATGTAGTCATGCCGCCGGTGGCCTTAAACGGCCCCATCGTCACCATCCGCCGCTTCCCGAAAGAGGCCATGACGGTGGATAAGCTGATATCCTATGGCTCCATCACTCCCGAGGTCTCTGAAGTCCTTCGGCTCTTGGTGACCGCACGTTATAACATATTCGTCAGCGGCGGAACCGGCAGTGGTAAGACGACGTTTCTCAATGCCCTCTCCAACTTTATCCCCCAGGACGAACGCATCATCACCATAGAGGACTCGGCAGAGCTTCAAATCCGGAACGTTGACAATCTGGTCCGATTGGAAACGCGGAATGCCGGCCCGGACGGGAGCGGAGCAATCACCATCAAGGACCTGATTAAATCCGCCCTGCGTATGCGGCCGGACCGGATTGTGGTGGGTGAGGTCCGCGGTGCCGAGGCACTGGATATGCTCCAGGCAATGAATACCGGGCATGACGGCTCTTTGTCTACTGGTCATGCGAACTCTACATACGACATGATAAGCCGTTTGGAGACGATGGTATTACAGGGCGCGGCGGGACTCCCGTTGGAGGCGATACGACAACAGATCGCGTCTGCTGTGGATATCATCATCCATCTCTCACGACTGCGTGATAAGAGTCGAAAAACGATGGAAATCGTCGAAATCCTCGGCTATAACCCGGCGGAGCGTCGGTTCGAAACGAACACTCTGTATGAGTTCGTTGAGACCTCCGAGAGCACGAAAGAGAAGGTCGTTGGAAAACTCGTACGCACAGGCAATCCCATGAAGAACACGCAGAAGCTGGAAAACGCGGGGATTTATAGGAAGATTTAGAGGGGGAGGGATATAGGTGAGGAATGTTTTCGCACCGGCAGAGAGCGAGGCCGTCCAAACGCCCAAGGCAGTGGAGCCGCAGGGGCGGAGGGTCGTATTGCCCGATTATTCATCCAGCCCCAGTGGATTGCTGGACCATATTATCTCTTTCCTGATAGGCTTTGTTGCAGGATTCGCTGTACTGTTCGTCTTTTACAAGCTCATCGTTATCTCGATAATAGGGGGCGTGTTCGTGGGCATTGTGTATATCTTTGTAGCTGAACAGAACGCTATACAGAAACGAAAGACACGGCTGCGTGTCCAGTTCTTTGACCTTTTGGAGGCGATGTCAGTCGCTATGCGGGCAGGTAATCCTATGCTCAAGGCATTGGAGAGCGCCCGCGAGGACCTGACGATGATTTACCAGGAAAGCAGCGACATCATCGTTGAGTTGGATGTAATCATCTTGAAGTTTAATAATGCCGTCCCGCTCTCCCAGTCATTCTCCGACTTTGCCGAGAGAAGCGGGTTGGAGGATATTGAGAGTTTTGCCTCCATTTACGCCACCATTGAGGGCAAGTCGAGCAGAGCGGATGAAATTATCAGGGAGACCCAGCAAATTATCGCAGATAAGATGGAAATCGAGATGGAAATTGACACCATGATGACAGCGGCAAAGTCAGAAGTAAACATCATGCTATTCATGCCCCTGGTCATCCTGGGTGTCATCGGCTATGCGGGTGCCGGATTTATGGATGCCATTTACACCACCACTGTGGGCAAGATTGTTTCAACCGGCGGCCTGATTGTTTTTGTCATCAGCTTCATCCTGGCGAGAAAATTCAGCCGGATCGAGGTGTAGGAGGTGACGGTATGCTGATCGCTGTAGCGGCTGTGGCAACCATCCTCATGGTGCTTTGGCTGGTGCTCTTGGGCATGGTAAACAATGAGGACTGGATTGAGGCGGCAACCATCAAAATCCTGGACAACCGCCAGCAGATGGAGCGTTTGCGCAGAAAAGACGCGGCAAACAGAAAGAAGCTGGCGCAGTATCACGGCATCGCCTCCAGGGTGATGGGGCTGTTCCTGACCACAGATTCTGAAAAAGAACGGGCAAAGCTGGAGCGGGAAAATGACGCGTTGCAGGCCGGAAATCTTAAAAGCGTCGGGATACTGGCGATGCCGGGGTACGTCCTCCAACGCCGCTTTGGCGTTGCCAACCAGGGGAGTATTTATCGCACGGTTATGGAAAAAAGCATTGAGCTATACGGAAAAAAGTATGCCGCCAACAAAGCCAGGCAGCTTTTGGCGCAGTTGCTGTCGTTTCCGATCATTGGTTTCGCGCTGAGCCTGGCCCTTGGGGCATTACTTCTGGGGATCGATAACATGACAGCGGGGCTGACCGCTATATTTGGCGGGCCGTTGCTGGTGGTGATCCTTGCTTACGCACTATACGATGAATTAAGCGATCAGGTCAACAAGCGGAGGGACGCCATTAGCCGCCAGTTTCCCAACGTGGTCTCAAAATTGGCACTGCTGGTTACCTCTGGCATGATTATGGATCGCGCATGGCGGGAGACAGCCGAGAGCCAGGAGCTGGAGCTGTACCAGGAGATGCGGAAGACATCCGACGAGCTAGCAAACCTGGTAGACCCCTCCACCGCATATGCCAATTTTATTGACCGCTGCAACACGAAAGAGACCACTAAGCTGGCCTCTGCGATCATCCAGAGCCTGTCCAAAGGCAACGCAGAGATCGGCGCACTACTCAAGGGCATGGCTCATGAGGCCTGGCAGGAGCGCCGCCATATGGCGAAGCGCGACTCGGAAGCAGCCAACTCGAAGCTAATGATCCCCACGATGCTACTATTTTTGGCAATCCTAGTTCTTATTATGGTGCCAGTCGTCATCAATTTCGGCAGCTTGGTGTGATGGCCCATCCTTTGGAGGTGTGCAGTGTGACTTCTGTCGTGGTACTGGTAATTGATGTATGCGTAGTAATGCTCCTTCTGGGTATCGTCAAGGTGGCTTTTTTTCATATGTCCGCCGTTTTTCTTCTGATCCCCATCGGTTTGTTGGGCATCATCATCACTGTATGGCTGGTTCGGAAGATCGGGATGCTATTCGCAGAGCACAGCGAGGACAAAAAGAGCAGTAAATAGGGCTTCGGTATACACGTCTCAAGACGTTATACATAGATCCTAATATTGAGAAAGGAGGGGAGATCAATGGTGCGAAAAGCAAATCAACTTATGATTGCGGCGTATTTTTCCGTTACCGGATACGCCAAGCGGCTGAAAAATGAGCTGATGAGCGATGAGCGCGGCCTGTCCGGCGTGGTTGTAGCTGTTTTGTTGATCTTGATCGCCGTGTTGGCTGTGGTCATGCTGTGGGGTTCGCTGAAGGAGTTCTTAAAGAAGATGTGGGATCTGGTCACCGATAAGGAAGGCAGCTTCACAGGCGGCGAAAAGTTTGGCTCATAGAAGCCTAAATGCAGTGATGGGAAGGAGAGTGGAGAATGAAAAAATATACGAAGTTTCTTGCCGATACAAAAGCGTATGCAGTCGTTGAGGCGACCATTCTCTTTCCCATCATAATGATGATTTTTGCCGGCCTGGTGCTGCTGGCGATGTATCTGCCCACTCGGGCGGTTCTGCAGCAGGCCACGCAGTACGCGGCCACTGCCCTCGCTACAGAGCAGAGCGACACCTGGCTGGAATATGATACAGGAGCTATGAAATACAACTGGACAAGGAATCCGGGGAATGTGTATGTTGACTTTCTGGTCAGCCTGTTCACCCGCGATCTGAACAGCGACGCGAAGACCATTGTCAGCAAACTGGAGGGGAAGAGCCTCACCAGCCGCACTGGGAAGCTGTCGGTGGAATGTTCGGCGGTCAACTATGTTATTTATAAGGAGATCATTGTGACAGCCACGCGAACAATCCCTGTTCCGGTGGATCTGTCCTTTGTAAAATTTCCAAAAGAAATCCCTATAACGGTCTCCTCATCGGCAGTGGTGCTAAATGGAGATGAGTTTGTGAGAAATTTGGACTTAGCCGCAGAGTTTGTAGAATATTTGGCGAACAAGTACAATGTTGACTTTTCTGCGCTGACAGGCGCAATAAACAAAGTTTTTGAGATCATGGGGATATAAGTCTCCATAGACCCTGCACTGGGAAGCAGATATGGGGGGAGAGGCATGAACAAGTTCTGGCGCAACTGCAGGGGGGCGGTGACGGTAATGGTCACGCTGCTGCTCATTCCGGCTGTCCTGGTCACCGGTACTGGCGTTGACCTCGCCCGTATCTATGCAGCCCGCAGCGTGGTGCAGGATGCTAACCAGCTGGCTGCCAACTCCGTGTTGGCCAGTTATGACGCCCTGTTGCAGGACCTTTATGGGCTATTTGGATTTATGCAGGATAATGCGGAAATTGCCGGTATGGTGAAAACCCAGATTGAATTGGCCATCAAGGGTCAGGACGGCGCAGGCGGTCCGTTGGCCCGCGATGAGATGGGGTTCAAACTGTTTGACGGCGCTGATCTTCAGCCGGGGAGCGTGTCCCCTGTGGCGCACCACCATTTAAAAGAACCGGCCATTCTCCGCCGCCAGATTGAGGAGTACGCCAAATTTCGTGCGCCTATCATTATTGCAAATGTACTGATGGGCAAGCTGGACACCTTCAAGACGGTCCAGGAGGACGCGAAGGTCATTAAAAAGAAGATGGAAGTGGATGACAAGGTGGAAGAGATCGACAAATTGTACCGGCTCATCCACCAGCGCATTCAGGAGCTCAGCGCGTGTGAGGGCGACGAGGAAACGGCGATAAAGGAGTTGAATCAGACGTATAGTGATATCTGTGGCGAGCTGAACGGAATGTCCAGCATTTGGACGCAATACGCGAAAAAGCTCCGGGAGCTTGAGGACCCGGAGCTCCAGAAGCAGCTGGACGAGGCAGAGGAAACCGTAAAGTGGTTGGTTGGAGTGGACGCAGACGCCGCCAAAGAGGCCCAGAAGTGGGTGGACGAGTTGAAGGAACAGCTGGAGGAGGCACAGCAGGAGGGGAAAGAAGAGCTTGACCGCTTAACAGCCGAGTATGAGAAAAAGGCGAGGAGCTTAGAAAAATACAGTATCGCCTGGAATGATAAGCGGCAAACTCACAAGGATAAGCTGGATGCGTATATTTCAAAATTTGTCAATGAGCACCCAATTTCCTTTGAAGAGAATGGTTTGATTCCATTGTGTAGAAAGGCGGACGAGAAAAAGGCAGAATTGGGAAAAAAGATCCAGGAGCTTGAGGATTCTTTGGATAATGGGTGCTCCCAGGATCTGAAAAACGGACTGACAACACCGATTGAGCGGGAGGACCGGAACGGGAAAAAAGTTAGCAAGTCTGTAATCAATGACTATAAAGACCTCATCAGATATAACTTGGAGGTCATGGCCACCTCAATGGCCCAAAATACCCCCGTTTCCTCTCTCCAGGACTTCAAAGGGGATATCACCCAGATTGATGAGACGATCAAGATCCTGCTCGGCGAGGATGAGGCGCAGAGTACTAAAATCGGCAGCAAAGACCTGGGAGAATTCCGAAAAGATATCATTATAACGTATACATTTCCTCTGCCCAAAACATCTGCCGAGAATAATCCGCTGGAGACTTTGCTGAAGGATGCTCCCGCGCAGGGGAATTTTCACGCTGCGGAGCCCGGCTTCAAGCAGTTTCAGGATCCCATTTTCGACGGCACAAAAAATGCCGATTTTTATCAGGAGCTGGATGATCTCTACGGGGCCGGGAAGGGCGACGAGACCGGAAAGGACAACGTAAAAAACTCTATCACAAATATTTTCAAGGCGGCCAAAAGCCAGTTTACCAAGCTCTTCAATTGGTTCACGCCAGAGGGGGCAAAGTATTTGGCAGGCGGTGCCAATGAATCTGACCCCAGTACCGGCTCCACCTTCGGGACAAACGATGCCTATGACTGGGGCAGTGAGGACGGGGGAAAGAATGAACTGCAAGCCTCCCTTGACAGCGATTTTCTCTCTATTTTGGGTAATCTCGCCGATACGGTGGCTGATCAGGTGCTACTGGTGGTATATGACACGGAAATGTTTTCCAATTACACGACCGCAGGCGAAAAGAAGGGCTACCCGGAGAAGAATATGGCCGACGTCACGCTCAGCCCGGAGGTGAACTATTACTTCCAGTCCGAAGTGGAGTACCTCTATAACGGCAATCTGGCAGACGCGGTGGCCAATCTGAAGTCAGTGGCGGGCATGATCTTTCTCATCCGTTTTGTGTTTGACTATGTGGCCTCCTTCTCCATTCCGTCAGTGAACACGGTGGTCAATGGCATCAAGACGGCCCTGGCCTGGACAGGTCCGTTTGCCATCCTCACCTCCGAGCTGGCGCGGCTGGCGATTGCCCTGGGGGAGTCTGTTATGGATGTTCAGCGCCTGCGCTCCGGGGAGGAGGTCGCCATCTATAAGACAACCGAGACCTGGACCTTCAGTCTGGATGGGATCGGCAAAATGTTTTTAAATGAGGTCTCTGAGGCGGCCATGGAGGGGGCCTTAGAGGTAAAGGACGCCGGTAGTTCGAGCAAAGAAACCGGCATGACCTATTTAGACTACCTGCGGCTGTTCCTTCTCCTGGTAAACGGGGACACCTTGGCCCGGCGGACGGCAAATCTGATCGAGCTGAACGTGACCAACTACCGGGAGCGGGCAAAACCCGGAAAGATCGAGGACCGGATGGCTGCTGCGGAGCGCTTTGACCTGTCGAAGGCCTCGACGGATTTCACCATTACGACGGCGGTGGATATGAGGATGTTGTTTTTATCGATGCCCTTTGCCCAAAAGGGTATCGACGGTGTGATTCCGCCAAAAACCTTCCCCATTTCCGCAACTGACTATAGGGGGTACTGAGATGCGGCGCGATGAAGCTGGGTATATCGTGGTGGAAACGATTGGATGTTTTCTCCTGTTTGTATTCCTCAATATCTCCATCCTCAGCCTGATCAACATCGTCACCGTCCAGGCGCGGATCCACTATGCCCTGACCCAGGCGGCGGAGGCGGTGTCCATGTATACCTATACACTGGATGTCGTGGGCCTTGCGGACCATATTGTAGCTGGCACCCAGAAGGCGGAGGATGCAGAAGAGGGCTTGAACCAAATCAAGGGGCACATCAACGACTTGACAAACGCCATTCGTTCCCTGGATATGCCCGAGGTCGGCAACAGGGCGGAGGTGCTCTTTGACGACGGGGTGACAATCGTCGAGGATATCCAGAATGATCCCCAGGCTGTATTTCAGAAATTCCTGACCTACAATGTAATGGAGGGGATGGATTTCCTGTTTGAAGGAGCGGTACGCCCTCTAGTTGGATGGTATTTGAGAAACGGAGATCTTTCTGGGGACGAATATTTGCGCGCTTTCCATGTGGAAAACGGGCTGAAGGGGCTGGACTTTAAGAAACTGAGCACGCTGGACCTGGGCACTACGGTCACTGACCATGACAGCCGCTTCCTTACTAAGCGCGGGACGGTGAAGATCGTTGTCTCCTATAATATTGACTACACCTTTGGCGCACTTCCGCTGGATTTTGCCAAGCTCCACGTCACCCAGGCGGTGGAGACCCGGGCCTGGCTGGGCGGCCTGGGAGAGGGCTACAACAAGAAGGGGGAAAAGTCGGCCTCATGAAGGATCGGAGATCATATGGGATTCTGCCCTACGCGGGGCTCCCAATTCTAATGGCGGGGCTGTGGCTGGCAAAACGCGATGGGTTGAGTGCCCCCGTTCTGCTGCTGCGGGAGGTGCTGCTCGCTTTTGGCTATGCGGCATCCCTCGGCGATCTGTGGGAGAAGCGGGTCCCCAACGCCCTGCTCGGGATGATGCTGGGTGCATGGGTGCTGGTCATTATGCCGCAGCTCTTTTGGCAGACGGAGAGGGCGCTGGTCCTGCTTGTCAGCGGGATCATTGGCTTCCTGCTGGGCGGGATCCTCTTTCTGACAGTCTATCTGGTCAGTCGGAAGGGGCTGGGCGGCGGCGATGTGAAGCTGATGGCGGTCTCCGGCCTCTACCTCGGCGCTGATGGCGTTTTGCCGGCCATGCTCTATGGCTCGGTGCTCTCAGCGCTTGCGGCGATTTTGCTAATTCTATGTAAAAAAATTGAAAGGAAGGATACCATCCCGCTGGTCCCCTTCCTGTATGCCGGTATGCTTGTGACGGTGTTTATCCAATAGGGGGGTATCAAAATGAAACGTGGGAAACGGATCCTGATCAGCATCGGCTGCGCGGCTCTGCTGATGATTTCTTGGATAGCTGCGGTCACGGCAAAGAGCGATACACAAAAGCAGGCCGAACTGATAGCACAGGCTGCCGTCTATACGGAGGACGAGATCTATATTTTGGCAGCCCCGCTGCTGGAGGAGGCCGCTGGCTATCGCGGAGCGCACACCCTGGACGCGGAGGAGGCGCTCAAGGACGTCTATCTGCACCTGCTCCAGAAGAGTGGATATGCCGGCAAATATACGCAGCTGCTGGAGCAGCAGATGGCCCGGGATGACGCATCCCCGGATATCTTCCTGGAGGCCGCAGAGTACTACCTGGACCGCGCCAAGCTGCCAGAGGCGCTGACCATATTGCGGACCGGTGCCGAGAGGACCGGCGATAGCGGACTGAAGCGGGTATATGAGGAAAATCGCTATCAATACTCCATGGGGACTAGCTATTACCAAGATGTGACCACCACCTGTGCCGGAGCGATCCAGGTGATGGCGCAGGGGGCCTGGGGACTTGCCTCCGCAGACGGACAGCTTGTGATTCCCTGTGAGTACGACAAGATCAGCACCTACAGCGATGACCGGGCCATTGTCCAAAAAGGCGGCGTCATTTTTGCAGTGGACGCAGAGAATAACCGCGTGGCACTTTTGCATAGGGATGCGTCTGATTTTGGCAACTTTGCTGAAGATCGGGCCTCTCTGAAGACGGAGGATGGCTGGGTGCTTACAAATAGCGTATTGGCTGTGGGCCGCAACAGCTTTGAGGAGATCGGTATGTTCACCGGTGGATGCGCCCCGGCGAAGCGGGGAGGAAAGTGGGGACTCATTGATGCTTCAGGTAGCGAGTGGGTCCTCTCAGCGGAGTATGACGATGTAATCAGGGACGAGCTGGGGCGGTGCCTGGCCCAGGATGCCGTCTTTGTGAAAAAGGGCGGAGAGGTCCGCCTTCTGGTCTCCCAAGTGCCGGTGGGGGAGGCATATGAGGACGCACATCCCTTTGACAACGGCTGGGCCGCAGTGAAGAAGAACGGGAAATGGGGCTTCATCGATACCGCCGGAGAAGTCAAAATCGACTTCCAATTCGATGATGCGCTGTCCTTCGGACAGCACCTGGCCGCAGTTAAGGTTGACGGCACCTGGGGGTATGTCAGCTTGTCCGGTGAGCTGGTCATCGAGCCGCAGTTTATCGCCGCAAAGAGCTTTTACCACGGGAGTGCTCCGGTCCAGACGCGGGACGGGTGGCGGTTCATTACCCTGGAGGAGTACAGAGAAGGAGATGGCTTATGATAAGATATCAGATCCAGACACAGTACGATGTGTCCGCAGGGGCAGTTTTGACGGTGCGCTTTCCGGAAGCAGACATGGATCACAAAGCGCTCTATACCCTCCAGGCGGACTGGCCCGAGTTTCTGGTGCCGTTTCGGTATCGCAGCGTTGACGGCTATGCGGAGTGCTCCTATGAACTGGCGAACCGCAGCAAACTGCAATATCGCTTTGGCAACCGCCCCCCAAAGGAATATGTGGAGTTTTGGACTCAGGTCCTCCAGCCGCTGCTCGACTGTGACGACTGGTTCTTAAAGCCCCTGTCCTTTGTGCTGGACCCGGACTACCTCTATATTGACAAGGCGGGGAAGACGATCAGTTACCTCTATATTCCAGCGGTCCCGGACTGTGTGGGCTATGAAGCTCTCAGGGAAATGGTGACGGTGCTCTCACAGAAGAATTCTACAACGGATCAGCAACTGGAAAATCAAGTGCTACGGGCAATCATGCAGGATTTCAATCCCAGGGTCTTCCTCCAAATGCTGCGAGAGAGCCAAAGCCGCGAGGCGGGTCCCAGATGGACACCACCCGCTCCGAAAAAGAAGCCGGAAGACTTATCAGCCGGGCTTTATCCGGAGATACCGGGCAAGCCCCCCAAAAGGCCGGGCGAAAGGCAGCCAGCGCCCGATGATGTTGTAGTCCATCTTGATAACACGGGCGGAAAGCGGCCCGACAAAAAAGAGGAAAAGCAAGGCGGAATTTTCGGATTCAAAAAGAACAAGGAACCCAAGCCTTCAAAGGAAAAATCCCCGCGGAAGGGCCTGTTCGGCGGCAAGGAAGCTAAACATCCCAGCGAGATCGTACTGGGTGCCGGAGCGCCGGGTGCTGTCTCCCCTGCTATGAGGCGAGAGAGAGACCTTGTGTCCATGCAACCTGTGCCGCCCGTGGATGAGGATGACGAGGTGACGAAGCTTACACCGGCAGAGGTTGCCGGGCGGTGCCTCCGTCTGGCCAGCAACGCGCCGCTGCCGCAGAGCATCCCGGTGGACTTCCAAGGCGGCTTGCCATTTACGATCGGCCGGTTTGACGTGTCTGTCGGGATGCGGCAGTCATCGTTTGAGTTCGACAAGCAGACCGAGGCAGTGAGCCGCCATCATGCCGCGATTGAGCAAGGGATGGACGGCGTCTGCCAGATCACGGATCTATCCTCCAGCGCTGGCACGTTCATTAATGGAAAACGTCTGACGCCTAATGTGCCTCACCCCCTGCTGCGGGGAGACCGCATCTCCTTTGGGACCTGCGGCGCAGACTATATATGGGAGGAATGATTTATGACCGCACTATCGAACGGCGAGGGCCTCTTTTACTGCGGCATTGCCATCATGGCCGGAGCCGCTGCGGCGGGGATTATCACAGCCGTAGTCTTCTCTCTGACGGGACGGCGCCTGCGGAAGCGCCTTGACACCGAATTCGGAAAAAAATGTCGTTGATCGGACGGTGCCATAGATATGTCTCAAATAATTGCAGGTACATACGAGATCGTTGAAGAACTCGGTGCCGGAGGCAGCGGCATTGTCTATTTGGCAAAGCATCTCCGTCTTGGGAAATGGGTTGTCCTGAAGGCGGACAAACGGACGATCACCGCCAGGCCAGAGGTGCTGCGCCGAGAGGTGGACGCACTGAAAAATCTGAGCCATTCTTATATCCCGCAGGTGTACGATTTCGTTGTCGAGGGCGAGACCGTATACACGGTGATGGACTACATCGAGGGGGAGAGCCTCGACCGGGCCCTGAAGCGGGGAGAGCGGTTTTCTCAGGCACAGGTGCTTGAGTGGGCGCACCAACTGCTGGAGGCGCTGGTCTATCTCCACAGCCGCCCTCCCCACGGCATTCTGCACAGCGACATCAAACCGGCCAATATCATGCTGACGCCGGAGAACGATGTCCGACTGATCGACTTCAACATTGCTCTGGCGTTAGGCGAGGAGGGGGCGGTCCGGGTCGGCTTCAGCCGCGGCTACGCCTCGCCGGAGCACTACGGGATCGACTACTCCGCAGCTAATGTCACGCGGCAGGACAGCGCGGTGGAGACGCGAGTGTCTGCGGAGACCGTCCTTCCCGGCCGGGGCGTGGGCAACTCGGTCTCGACACAGCGGGGCTCTCTGCTCCTGGATGTGCGTTCGGACATCTACAGCTTGGGCGCAACGCTCTACCACCTTCTCAGCGGGAAACGTCCCTCGCAGGACGCAAAAGAGGTGATCCCCCTCTCTGCGCCGGAAGTCAGCCCATCTGTGGCCGCCATAATTGCCAGAGCAATGGCTCCGAGTCCCAGCGACCGGTATCAGTCTGCCCAGTCTATGCTGGAAGCCATAGAGCAGCTGCACAAAAACGATCCCCGGGCAAAATGGCACAGGCGGCGCACTATCGGTGCGGCAGCTTTTCTCACAGCGCTCTTTCTGGCTGGCGGGCTCTGTTGTTTCACCGGCCTGCGCCAGATGGAACAAGCCCAGGCCCAGGCCGCGGAGGAAGCGCGGCTAGCAGAGGAAGCCGCCCGTGTCGCTGAGGAAGCTGAGCGCACGGCGCAGCGGGCCCTTGCGGCGGTCAGCGCCGCTGAGGAGGCGTACCGGAACGGCGATATGCCCAGGGCAGCCGCCCAGGCAAGGGAGGCGCTGCTCCTAGATTCCCCCTATACCGTCCAGGCCCAGAGCGCTTTGGCGGCTGCACTGGGCGTGTACGACTTATCCGACGGCTTCAAACCGCATCTGCTTCTGGAGTTGCCCAGCGAGCCGCTTAAGACCGCGCTCTCCCCTGCGGGAACCCGGGCGGGGGCCATCGTCAGCGGTCAGATGCTCGTTTTCGATACGGAGAGCGGCGCGCAGCTGGCCTCCCTTCCGGCAGACGGCTCCGCGCTGTCGGACATTGCGTTCCCCAGTGAGGATATGGTGCTCTACGCCGGCGAGGATGCGCTGCGGGTCTACGATCTGACTGCGAACAAGGAGCTCTGGCACGGCGGGGAGGCCACGGCAATCGCCCTCTCTGCCGACGGCTCCACTGTGGCCGCTGTCTATAAAGAGGAGGGATCGGCCACAGTCTACGATGTGCAGAGCGGGCTGGTCCGAAGGACTGTCAGCTTCCAGGGTCAGGCGCTCCACACGGACTTTAACGACAGGGTCCTGGATGAGGAAGCGGACCTTTTTGCACTCAATGCCAACGGAACGCTGCTGGCGGTCGGATTTTCGGATAGCGGGGCGCTTTGGGTCTACGATCTGCGCAGCAGTGAGGACGATATCCAGATTTTTGACCAGTCGGATTTCAGAAGTTTTCAGGGCGGATTTTGCGGGCCATACTTTGCCTTTACCGCCCAGGAGACAGAGCAATCTGTGTTTGGAGTGATTGATACAGAACAGCTGGTTCAGACCGGAGGATTCGCCCTGCCGGGCCAGATGAGCGTCCAGGCGGATGAGAGCGGTATTTATGTGTGCGCGGGGCGGCTGGTCTCCCAGATTGATCCGGTCTCCTTCGAGGAGAAGGAGCGGGCCTATAGCGAGGACGCCTATATCACCGCTTTCGATGTTTCCGGCAACTATACAGTCGCGGCCTTGGAGGGCGGCGGGTTCGCCGTCTTTGACATCAGCGGAGACTGTACAGGCGCGTGGAGAGACGGCGCTGTCCGCAGCGCCGTGTGCATTGCAGGTGATTTTGCTGCCGTGTCCTCCACTGATTCGCCGAAGCTCCAGGTTTTGCGGCTGGAGCGGCACCCGGAGGCGCAAGTGCTCGCCTATGACGCGGACTACGACCACAGCGAGGCGCGTATCAGCGCGGACGGGAGCACAGTCATGCTGTTCCGATATACAGGATTTCGTATTTATGACCTGGATGGGGAAGTCGTGGCTGAGGCAGAGCTGCCAATCCCGGAGGGGGACCAGGTCTATGACCAGCAGTACCGCCGGGATGAGGCTGGCAGCCGTTTGGAGGTCACTTACTACAGCGGCACAGTGCGGGCCTATTCTGCCTCGGATGGCGCGCTCCTGTGGGAAAAATCCGAAGAAGCGCCGGATGAGACGCTTTTCGAGGAGTTTTTGACAGAGCATCTCCGTGTCGAGCGGCCGCTCCACGGAACACCTGTAGCCTACGACCGGGAGACGGGCCAGATGCTCCGGGAGCTGGAAGCGGACGACTACCTAACCTATATGACAGAGACCGGTGAATACATCATTACAGAATATATCTCCAGTCAGACAAGAGAACGCTATGGGCTGCTCTTGAATCAGGAGCTGGAAACTCTGGCCAGACTGCCTGCCCTGTGCGACGTGCTGGAGGATGGCACATTGATCTTCGACGATCAGAAGGGGAATCTGCGGCAATGCCGCATTTATTCCCCGCAGGAGCTGCTGGCTCTTGCGGAATAAACAAGAGGAGGAATGCATATGCAAAAGTGCAGGAGAGGGTTGGCAGCACTGCTTGTGGCCGTGATGCTGACCACCGCTTTGCCGGTAAAGGCAATGGCGGCGGAAATCGTGGATGTTCCCCCAGTGTCAGTCACTGAGACCGGGCCGGAACAGCCCCCGGAGGTACCGGATGCCCCAGAAGTGCCGGACGTTCCGGAAAGTCCAGAGACTCCGGATGTCCCAGAGGCTTCCGAGACCCCGGCACCTGCGGACCCACAAGCACCCTCGGTGACCCCCGAATCTCCTGAGACCCCAGCAGCGCCGGAAACCCCTGTGCCTGCGGGCCCCTCGGAGACCCCAGAAGCCGTCTCGGAGGACTATGAGCTGACCAATATCGGTCTCATGGTGAACGGGACCTTTGTTCCGGCGGTGGAGAACGAGATTTCCCTGTTTTCGCTGCTGCCGCTGGAAACAAAACGATTCTATCTGGACCTGACCAGCTTTTTCCCGGATGAACTGAAAGAGGTGGAGATATCCTATATCATAAAAAACGTCACTGGGCATCACCCAGGCGCTACAGAAGGTGCCAATGAGCCTGTTGTAGATCCGGATGCCGAGAAAAATGTGGCCGTATGGGGAAGATATGGCTATGTTGACGAGACTGGTTCCACGGTCTATTACAGCGACAAATATGTGCTGATGGGCGATGGGACAACACTTGATTTGTCCAACTACAGGGAACGGGGAATATACGATTATAGCATTGACACGGTCGAAGCAACCTTGGAACTCATCATCGGAACCCCCGATCAGTTAGATTCCAACAATAAGCGATACTTCATTACAATTGTATACAGCATAGAGGATCCGCTCAAAGTTGGTCTTGTAACGAAGGAGAATGGGCCCGAACTGACATACACTCCCGCTGACTCACGCGTAATGCCAAATCAAGAATCAAGTACTGGATACCGTTACATTGGCTTGACGGTAAAGGGAAGTACTTGGGATGGTACCACACCGCTCCCGCTGAAAATGGCGTGGAAGGAGGGCCCCAAGGAGAGTCGACAGGATGACCTTACCGTAAAGTTCTACACAGGATACCATGAGACTGCGGAGGCCGCCCGGCAGAGCACCGAGATCACAGAACAGATCTTTGGCGAGGATGCTCCAGGGTATGAGGCGATCTTTCCTCAAAATGCGGTTGCGATTTCCAGCTATCCAGCCGTCACAGCCGTATTTGAAAAGGATGGCAAGGCGGTCGAGGTTTGGCCTGTTTATCTTTCCGCATATGCGAATGGTTGCTACGTCGGCGCAGATTCGAAGCTGTACACAGAGCGCGAAGGAAGTTCGGGTTCATACGATGAAGTAGCAAACCTCATCTATGGGTATGATGTATCTGATTACGACATGGAAATTGGCGGCTATGCGCAAACCTATCAGATGAAGTACGCCACGCTTCCCGCCAATGCGGAATACTATGCAAGAGCCTCTTTTTCCTACGACGGCAAGACGATAGGGAAGAACGACCTTACCCAGTATATTGCTTGCACGGTTCTGGGGCTTTATAAAACTGTGGACGCCGCAAAAGCCGCAGGGAAGGACAACGATATCACGGGCGCTCTATTTGGTGATGGCTTCAAGGCCAACTACAGCGGCGATGGGCAGACGTTCACTATCATCTGTAAAGGCCAGAAAGAGGGCGAGGCGGACACTCTGCGCTATCTGCGGATCAAGGCGGTGGATGGAACAGCATCTCCCTTCAGCGCCAGCTTATCCAGTTATCTATATAAGAAGGTGAGCGACGGCAACTTTGATAATGTGGCATCTAACATGCGGATTAGCTCTGGTAAGCATATTTATCAGATGCAGGATATCCGACATCCTGCTGATGCCACTTATTACGCAAGGGCAAGCCTCTCTTATCGCGGGACCAGCGTAGCCACTGCAGATCTCAAAAAGTACGTCTCCCGCGTGGTCCTGGGCGACTGGAAAACCGCCGCAGAGACAGAAGGCAAAACTGACGCCAAGGCGCTCTTCAGTGCGGATGGCTACGCGGCCGACTACAGCGACGAGGGCCAGACATTCACCATCGTGTGTACGCCACAGAAAGCGGACGAGCCAGAAACTTTGCTCCACTTGACTGTCCAGGCAGTCGATGCAAACCTTGGTTCCGGCGTTAGCTTCTGGGTGAATGGCGCTTACGACAAAACGGTGGATGAAGAGGATGCCAAACAATTCTATACTTATTCAATTTCATCCAACAACGATGGGTATGTCAGGTATCAAAAATATCAGACCGTTTTTCTGTTAGAGCGCACAGCAGATTCAGGTATGAAGCCTGTAGCCGCTAAAGAGGTTTACCCAACCTTCTGGGCCGCGAGCGATGCGCGGGTCATGGCAAGTATAGAGGCAGGGAAAGATCCTATTGAACAAAAGAGCGGGCGCTCAATGGTGCCATTTATCGATGGAGTGCCTGTTCGCTATGTGGTTTATTCACAGGATCATGAGCACGGCGAAAACTACTGGGTGACCTTTGTGACCCGGCAGGAAGGAGCGCACCTCTTTGTCAACGCCGTTACAAACATCGACGATTCCCACCGGGATACGACTGAGAAGGGGCCGGACGGCAAGGGCCTGCCTCTGCGTGAGATTCATCTGACCAGTGCAGACAGCTATCACGACATCCTCTTCGCCAACATCGGCGACGCAGAGCTCACCGGCCTGTACGCACGGCTGGAGGGCGCGGATACCGTGGAGTTGGACCCCTATTGGACGATCACAGCGGACAGTACCGGAAAGCTGGCACCCCTTGATGGTACTGGAGCCAATACCGGCAAGGTCCGCCTGCTCCCGAAGCTGGACGCCGAGGGGAAGCCCATCGCCGGCACCATCAACGGCTATCTGATCATCGGCTCCAAGGCCACCGGCGAGGAGGTCAAGATTAAGCTCACCGGTACCACCGGCCAACTCCAAATCACCACGACCTCTCTTCGGGACGGCGTCAAGTACGTCCCCTACTCCAGCGGCATCATGACCAACTGCATGAACGCCAATAACAACCTGGAATTCAAGCTGCTCAAGGGCACATTGCCCACAGGTGTCACGCTCTACCCCAACACGGGCGAGGTTTACGGCGTTCCCAAAGCCACTGGCACGTATCCTATCACGGTGCAGGTCAGCTACAAAAACGCAAGCCGCTTCAAAGATGTAGATCCTAGTATGCTGACCGCTACCGCAGAGCTGTCCCTGACGATCTTGGACAACACGGATGAAAATGTCTGGAAGGCCACAGACGCGTCTTATGACGTGACAAGCTGGGTCGGTACGCAGAGCGGAAGCTGGCACTTCCTGTGGAGCAGCGGCAACGGCATTTTCAAGACAGAAGGTCCTTACGCAAACTTCCTGGACTTCTACCTGGATGGCGAGAAGCTGGAGCCCGGCGTGGATTACAACGCCGAGGAGGGCAGCACGGTCATTACAGCCTTTGACCAGACGCTGAGAAAGAAGGGCGAAGGCACCCATACATTGGCTGCCGAGTTCCGTGAGAACGGTGGCAACAGAAATTCCGAGTTGAAACGGGCTGCGCAGAACTACACGGTCGAATCCCTCTCCCCGCCGCCCAGCGACCCGGGAACCAACAATCCGCCTAGTGAGCCAAACTATCCGAACTACCCGAATTACCCCTGGCGTCCCAATCCGGACTGGTTCCAGCCTGCACCGGGCACAAATAATTCCGGAAATAATTCCAGCAATTCCGGGACAAATACGTCCACGAACCCATCCGATAACAGCCATGGTACCGATATAAGCGTACCTGGCCCAACAAATACGGCAGGTATCCCATATCTGGATATTTCCGCGGCGGACTGGTTCTATGAGGATGCCAAATGGTGCTATGAGAAGCAAATCATGATTGGCACCACACCGTCCACGTTCTCTTCCAGCGAGAAAATCTCTATGGCAACAGTTGTCACCGTCTTGGCTAGGCTGGCCAAGGTCGACCTGACCCCCTTTGAGAGTATGAGCGACGCTGATATCGCACCTAAGAAGTGGTTCACTGCGTCTGCGATCTGGGCAAAGCAGTCCGGCCTGATTCCTGACTACGGAACGTTTACCGGGGAGGAGACCCTTTCCAGAGACCAGATGGCGATCATGCTGGTGAAATACCTGCGCAGTACCGGCATGGATACTACGCCGCCGACGGCTCCAGTAACGTTCTCCGATGCCGCGCTTATGTCTGCAGACGGCAGTGCGGCGTTCCAGATTCTCTATAAGCACAACATTTTCAGAGGCGTTGGCGGCATGTCGATGGATCCCCAGGGATTCACCACACGCGCACAGCTTGCGGCTCTGGTACACCGGATCGACAATGTTGCAAAGGGCAGGTAGTTCGGGCAACTCACGTAAATGTTGATCTGCGGCCGCCTTGCGGGGCGGCCGCACCTGTATGATAGGCGACTTGACCGGTCGGCAGGACAGGAGATGCTGCGATGTATATTGATCATATTCTTCTTGCATCTGGAGGAGGCTTCTTTATTATAGCTTCGGGGCTTGCCATTTTCCTGTTTTTTTCCAGGGGACGGGAGCGGGAGTACCGCAGATTTCTCCACCAGGAGACGGAACGGAGCGATGTTGTTGCGACAATGAGACAGACTTACGGAGTGCCAGCCCATGGGACCGCCGAAACGCATCTGGACAGCGAGACAGGCGCTATGACAGTGATCCCGGAGCACAAAGAGGGGGAAATCGCGCAGGTCCACCTGGGCGATGACGGCACGGTGCTCGACATCTCGCCCCTCCAGGAGAAATACGAGCTCATACGGGAGATCCACGGCGGAGGGATGAGCAGGACCTTCCTGGCACGGCACAGGAAGTTGGGGAGCGAGTGGATCGTAAAATTTGTGGATGGAAAATACGCAGCGCTTGCTGATGAGGCGGATGTGCTCAAAAGCCTGAACCACATCAGTCTGCCGCAGATAGTAGATATCTTTCAGACCCAGCAGGGCACCTTCCTTGTAGAGAGGTATATTGAAGGGTACACGCTGGAGGAGGTGCTTGCGCAAAAGCAGCAGGTCAAAGAGCGGCTTATTTACCGGTGGGGAATCGAACTGGCCCAGGTACTCAACTATCTGCACCATTTGGATACACCCATCATCCACTGTGATCTGAAACCCTCGAACATTATAGTGACGTATGATGATCGCCTGGTCCTAATAGATTTCGGCATCGCAAAACGGCAGGGAATCAGCAGGCGGGCGGTTGGGCTCTCTCAGCGATATGCAGCCCCCGAGCAGTTCCAGGGCGTTTTAGCGGGCTGCGACATGGCTCTGAGGCGGTTTGGGGAACTGCCCCCCGCTCAGGCCTTCTGGGAAATCGATGAGCGCACAGATCTGTACGGTATGGGTGTGATCCTCTTTGAACTGGTTGTGGGGCAGTTCCCAACCCTGGGATTCCAGGACAGGCTCCGCCAGTGCGCGTCAAACGGGCTGTCAAAGGTCATTTCAATGTGCCTGCAAGTGGACCCATCCGAGCGGTATCAGTCCGCAAAGGAGCTCGAACACGCCTTGGAAGGATTGGTACAGAAGCAGACCGCCATGGTGCGCAGCCTGGTCCTGCGGCGGGTGGCGCTGCTCTGCTGCATCCTGACGCTCCTGGCTGGGCTGGGTGCCACGGCGTCTGGCGCTTACATCAATCAGATCGAGACCCAGGCGATCCTGACCATGAGTCCTGGCGATGCCGTAGTCACAGAGCAGCAGAGTATTCAGCTCTTGATCCAGAAGGAGATGCCCAATGGCCGCAGAGATATTCTGGAGCCGCAGCAGGTGCAGTGGAGTGCTTCAGACAACAGTGTTGCCCGCCTGGAGGGGAATCGGCTGGTCGGGGTGAACGCGGGAGAGACAACCTTGCAGGGAACTTATCGGAACAAGGAAATTTCTCTACACATTACAGTCAAAAAAGCTGCGGACGAGCTGACGGATGTGTCGCTACGCTACGTGGATGGCGTGACGGTGGAGGTCTGCGCCGGAGACGGCGTGCGGGAGCTTGCGGACGGAGCCGCCGCCGCATGTTCCTTTGTCGCACCGGCTGGGCTGTCGGCAGAGGATGGGCGTCTGTATATCGCTGACAGCGGAAGTCTACGTGTACTGGCGGACGGTACCATATCCACAATGTCCCTGGAGCCATCCTTTCTGACGGTGGACCGGGTCCGAAGCCAAAATAGCGTGCAGTACCTCCTCACCGGCCCCTGGGAGGATGGGGACGACAGCTACTATGGCTTCCTGCGGATCGCAGATGGCGCGGGGGAGTTCCTCTTTTACACGGAGGCGGCCTGGTCCGTGATCCCGGACTTCGCCCTTGATGCCAATGGGACGCTCTGGTTCATCTGGCAGAACCTGGGGACCGGGACTACGGCCCTCCATACCATGGACGTTGATACGCAGGAAGACTCGTGGGTGGCAGACCTGCCCGCATCCACAGAGTCCATCGCCATCGATGGAGCGGGAACGGTCTATCTGGCCGTCCCGGAGGAGGGTGTCATTCTCCGGCTGGACAGCGGCGAGCAGACTTGGCGCTATTTCGCCGGGGTCAAGGGAGAGCGGAACATGATCGACGGCGGGGTGTCCAATTTCTACCGGCCCACCTCCCTGGCGGTGAACGGCGCGTGGCTGTATGTGCTGGATTTTGACACCGTGCGGCGCGTGTCGCTGGCGGGGGAAGACATTGGTTTTACGGAAACGCTGGCGGGCGTCCCCGTAGAGGATACAGACCCACGCGTAGCGCTGGGAGCCGGGAGCAAGGCGATCTTCGCCTCCAGTGAGGAGGCCTCACTGGAGACAGATGAAAGCGGCATGATCTTCCTCAGTGACCCGAAAAACAGCGTTATCTACCGTATTCAGTCCCCAGCAGAGGGATGAGCTCTGACAAATTAGGAGGAAATATATGGATATCAGAAGAATTTTTCGGGGATGGATCATGGCGCTCTGCGCAGCGATCCTGCTCTGCGCCACAGCGTTTGCCAGCAATGGGGTATCCATTGGTCCTGTAGTTTCGGCTGTGCCCAGCGAGTTGGCCGCCGGGACTGCGGACCCCACGATCACACTGGCCTCTACTGTCCCGTTCAGTGCCGAGGCGCCCCAATACCTGCACGTCGAGACGAAGGGGACTGGGCTGACCTTTCAGTCGGCGTCTGTCAGTGGAAACAGTATGACGCTGGCCTTCCAAGGCACAGCGGAGGAGGGGACCATCACCGGTTTCCTCTCCGGCGGAGCCTTTGAGGTCCAGCAGGAACCGTCCAGTGATAACAACGCTACCTTTGTAGGAGTTCCCAACGAAGATTCAGGAATCCTTATTTCAAAACCGGAGATTACACCAACAGTCCCGGAACAAAATACGTACGCCCTGAAGCCGCGGGCAGCAGGGGCGCATTCCAGCAGAGCGGCGGATGTTACAGTCTCTTTCTCCGTCAAGATCATCCCTGCGGCCCACAAGGTTGAGCTGTGCAATATCTTCCTGATTGCCGCCAACGGGAATGGAGAGACCCATGTGGAGGCGGTGGAAATCGGCCAGGAATATATCCTGCCGTGGTACAGCTTTACCCTGCCTGACGGGAAGACGGAGAAGGACTTTTTGGGTTGGCGAATCTGTGAGCAGATCTATGCCCCGGGAGAACGATATATCTTTGACGGCGACACAGCGGTGACCGCCGTGTGGAAGGAAAGCAAGGACGGCAAAGCGGACCAGGAAAAGGAGATCGAAAAGGTTGCCTCTCTCATCAAAGCCTACGTCAGCAAAATGACGGAGGAGGAGAAAAAGGACCCTGACGCGATCGATCTGGCCACGCTATACGCAGAGTTTGCCGCCGGGCAGGTGCTGGTGGAGCAGGTGGACGGAAAGCAGATCGACCTCTCCAAAGCTGCCCTCGCTTATCTGGCGGAGCGGGCGTCGACTGTCTACAGTGCAGCGGCGGATGCGCTGGCCGATGGGGGCGTCACACCTGTCCGCGCTCTGACGCGGACGGTGTCTTTCTCCTCCGCATCCAGTGACCTGGACATTGACATTGCCGCAGACATCGTCTCTGCCGGTGTAGATAAGATCAGCGTCAAAGCTCCCGGATATGAGATGGCATTCAAGCCAGAGGACCTGGCTCCGGACCTGGGGAATGGGATGAAGGTCCAAACCAAAAACGCAGGAACCAGCAGTGAGCCGAAGGTGAAAGTTAAACTACCCAACGACCAGACGACCAACTCTGCGCGGATATCTTTCCCCTCAGAGGGCAGAGATACGGCCAAGCATGTGGTGCAGTCCGAGACGTCGGGAACAGTCGTCAGCAAGCGCAACCCCTTCACGGAGCGGATCGAGGGGAAGATCAATACCTCGGACACTTACTCCCGGGGGACATCACAGAAGGATTTCAGCGACATCGAGAAAAAGAGTGCGGAAATGCAGAAGGCCATACGTTATCTGGCGTCCATGGGGGTCATTGATGGGACAACGAAGACCACCTTCTCCCCGGATGCCAGTATCAGCCGGGCAGAGATCGCAAAGCTCTTGGTCGTTGCCCTTGGGAAGCTGGATTCCACTGCCACCACGGATTTCAAGGATGTGTCAAAAAACAACTGGTATTATGCTGCTGCGGCCTCCAGTCAGCGCCACGGATTTGTCAACGGCTTTGAGGACCACACGTTCCGGGGGACGAACAGCATTAGTAAGGTGCAGATCATCGCAGTCTCCAGCCGGGTTCTGCAAAAGGAAATGAAGTACAAGACACCGACTGACCCCACGGTTTATCTGTCGAAGTACAGCGACAGCGTTGACCCTTGGGCCCAGCCAGAGATCGCGCTGGCTACCCGAGAGAACTTGGTTGTCCGGCGCACAGACGGGACATTTTCTGGCAGCAGGAAAATGTCGCGAGGGGACGCCGCGGTCATTATTTACAGACTGTTCCAACGGCTGTGGTAAGAAAGCAACGGTGTTTTGATGTAGTAGGAAGTGCCTGTATACGAACATATCTGGATGCTTGGGTTCCTATTTCTCCGTATTTTCCCTACGCGTGTATACGATAATACAAAGTTTATGAAACCTGAAGGAAACTTGCACCAGAGGGCAGATCGTGACCTTCCTGCACCGTGATTTGGAAAACTGATTCCCGGCGCAAATCATTGCAATCTTTTTCGCCTGCCTGACAGCATAATCTCTTTCCTATTATGCTGTCAGTATGGGCATGTCACTTCATATACTTGCACGGAACCTATCAGTAAAGTCTGTAGAGCGTACTGCTAGTACTGGCGGGTTAAAATAATACACCTGTCCAGCAGTTTGTTCAGAATCTCATCTACAGTCTATATTTTATTTAGCTCTTGATTATGTTCCCTTTTGGCTGTATAATATTCTCAAATGTGGTTTATATTTCTTTTGTGCCTCACAAATCCGTTCTATCTGTGAGTTACAAACCACGTCTCCCGCTTTATATGCTTTACGACGGGTGAGATTGCAGTGAGACTGTTTCACGCAAAAACGAACTATTTTTACAACTGAATATCAAATATACGCAGGAAAGCCAAAAGCACCGTTATGGTTGCTTTTGGCTTTCTTTATTTTCGACATTTTTCGACCTGATTCGGCAAAGCCGGATATCGGAGATGCGAGGGTATGCCATTTCATCTGCCTGCTGAAGCCGTTTCTCTTACCCCTAAAGTCGAATTTTGTTGAAAAAATCCAAAAGCGTAACAAATCTCTTGCATGGCGTCGAGGTCCCACCAGATGCCGCTCTCCTCCTCTTCTGAAATCTTGATTTTGTGTTTCATCAGATTTCAGGAGAAAGTGAGGAAATCCTCGTGTATACACGATATTTTCGGAAAAAAGACCCTCGCAGTAAGGCGGGATCTATCGAATGGGTCGAGATGACGGGATCGGAATACTACCGGTTTGTCACCGATCCCCAAAATAAAAACAGGCACTTTATCAACATGGGCGATGTAGTGCTGGAGTGTTCCAATGCAGAGTACAAAAAGTTCAAAATTGAGGATGATCACAGCAACTACATACTGGAACAGGAAGAAGGCTGGGCTACGGTCTCCCTCAGTATCTTGGAGCAGCAGGAGTTTGCAAGCGGCGAGGAAACAATTGTTGATACGAATCCGAGTGTAGAGGAAGCCGCTATCCAGAGTCTCCTGTCACAAGACTTGTACAAGGCTCTCCGCGAGCTGCCCACGCCGGATTATCTGATTATCTATGAGTTGTACTTGGCAAAACCCAGAAAGACAATACGGCAGTTGAGTGCAGAATATGGAATTCCTGTGATGACATTGCAGGATAGGAAGCAGAAGATTGTCTCTGCATTGCGGGCAAAAATGTCCGACAGAAAAAATTTTGAAAAAGCGGAAAATTTTTCCGTACAAATTCAAAAAAAGTTCGCAATAGATAAAGTGTAGGGAGGAATAATCCGCTCCCACACGATGCACCTTGAAAAACACCGCCCAACCGGCGGTCATATCCGGCAACTGGATAACGTCAGCGGACGAGCCTTGGAGAGAGGAAAGCGATGCGGAGGACGCGCCAGGACCACCTGTAGAAGTCAGGGAATCAGGAAGGGGGAACAATTCTCCCGGCGGGCTTCTATCAAAGGGCCAAAAGATAAGGTGCCCAGCGGTACCCGTCCATCCAAAAGCAGCCGTGGCAGGCTGTTTTGCAATGCCCTCGTCCGCCTACAATGGTACCCCTGCCCAGCCACAGTCTCAAACAATGGGGGCAGCTCGGAGAGATCCTCGGAGGGGTGAAATTCCCGGTGCGCAGTGCCAACTGCGGTCCAGTCCTGCCGCCCAAGCCTGGGGGAGTTGTGTCGAATACAGGCAAAAAGATGACTTTACAGGAAAGTCAAGATTTCAGAAATGGCGGGGCCGCTCTCGCGGCAGAACCAGTGCTTTTTGCGTGAGCGGCTCCCGTTTGTCCGAAATAAGGAGAAACGGAAATGGCTAAACACCGAAACGCCGCGATTCACCGTGGAGACATCTACTTGGCCGACCTTGCCCCGGTGGTAGGCTCGGAGCAGGGCGGCATCCGTCCGGTGCTGATCATCCAGAATGACATCGGAAACCAGCGTAGTCCGACGGTCATTACTGCCGTCATTACGGGGCAGATCAAGCACCGGCATCTGCCCACCCATGTCCTGCTGGAGGCTCCCGGATGCGGGCTCCTCAAAAAGTCCATGGTCATGCTCGAGCAGCTTCGTACCTTGGATAAAGGCCGACTGCGTTTCCAGGTTGGTCATATCGGGACGATGAAAATGGACGAGGTCGATGCGGCGCTGAAGATCAGCGTCGGGCTGGAGGTAAGCAGCGAACCTACATAACAGAACCAAGGATGGGAGGAAAAATATGCTTACCGCAGTCACTCAGCATAACAGTCTGGCGGAACTGCCGGACTTCTGTACATTGGCAGACCTTGCCCCCGTGCTGGGCATTTCCAAAGCCACCGCCTACCGCATGGCAGAGCAGGGCCGTATCCCCTGCATCCGGTTAGGGCGGCGGATCGTCCTTTCCAAAAATCATTTGAAGCAGTGGATCGACCACGAAGTGGGATTTGAGAGCAACAAGGAGGTCATTGAACATGGCGAGACGCACCAAGGGTGAGGGTACGCTGTACCAGGCCAAGGACAAAAGCTGGGTCTACCAGTACAAGGTGGACGGGCAGAGAAAGACCAAGCGCTTCCAGCGCAAGGCCGACGCGAAAGCCTACATGGAGGCTCTGACCGCGGCTGCCACGCCCGCCGTGGAAGTGAAGATCGGCGGGCAGCGGGTCGCTGCCACGGCGGAAGTGATCACCCTCGGCGAGTGGATGGACCGCTGGCTGGAGGACTACGCCCGGCCCACTATCAAGCACTCCACCTATTGCAGCTATGAGCTCTACGTCCGTGCCCACATCAAGCCCCAGATCGGCGGCTTGTACATGAACACCCTCCGGGCAGACGATTTGCAGAGTTTCTTCAATGAGCGCGGGAAGGAGGGGAACTTGACCAAGAAGGGCGGACTCGCGCCTAAAACGCTGACCAATATGCGCAACATGATGCACATGGCCTTTGGGCAGGCGGTGAAGAATCATCTCATACAGGAGAATCTGATTGAAGGCATCCGCCTGCCCAAAGCCTCCAAAACCGAGATGCGAGTGTTGACCAGAGAAGAACAACGGCGGCTGATGACCGCCGCACGGCTGGCTCCGGAACCCGCCGCGTTCGGGATCATCTTCGATCTGTTCACCGGCCTGCGGCTGGGCGAGCTCTGCGGCCTGCGCTGGGAGAATGTGGACATGGAACACAAATCGTTTCTGGTCTGCGAGATTCGGAACCGGCTCCCCAATCACGACGATTCCATCGCCGCCTCCACCACGGTAAAAACCGTAGCTACAACTAAGACGGACAACTCCCGGCGTCGGGTTTTCATCATGGACGAGCTGTTCCACGATTTCGAGATGTACCGGGAGATCCAGATGTCGATCAAGGCGCAGGACTACAGCTACAACCCGGAGGGCTATGTGTTCTGTCAGGAGAACGGCACTCCCTATGAGCCCCGCACCTATCAGGACCTGTTCAAACGGTGCGTCCGGCAGGCGGGCATTCAGGATGCCAATTTCCATTCATTACGTCATAGCTTTGCCGCTCGTTCTCTGGAGCAGGGGATGGACGTGGTGACGCTCTCCCGGCTCCTGGGCCACGCAAATCCGTCTATCACCTTGGACAAGTACGGCCACGCCCTGGATGACCATAAACGGACCAGCTTGGAGAAGCTGGGGGATATCTACTCAGTCAAAGCCCCGAAGGAGGAGGCTCCGGCACCGCAGGAAGAAGTTTCGGAAAGCGGGCCCGCCCCCCTGGAGATGAAATGGGGCTGGTAAGAGGCAGCGGAGTTGAATTTTTGTTGAACGCAAGAGCAGGGCCGGGGTAGACCTCCCCAGCCCTGCTGTTTACTCTGAAAATACTTCTTTGAGGTCTATGACGCAATCCTCCAGAACGCCAACCTTCACAGCGGAGTTGAATAACTGCGCTGCGTGATACCGTCCATCCTCCAGCGTGTGGACTTGGACCGCCTGAATGTCGGGGTCCACGATCCAGTATTCCCGAACCCCGGCCTGCTGGTAGAGGTTAAACTTGGTGAAGCGGTCGTGGCGAGCTGTGGACGGCGACAGAACTTCAATAACCAGATCAGGCGCACCCTTGCAGCCGTGTTCATCCACCTTGCTTTTGTCGCATATCACGGATATATCCGGCTCAACCATCGTGCCCACATCCTCGGGAGAGTCCCCGTCCTGTTCAAACAGTCTGACAGCAAATGGGGCCGGGAATATCTCGCAGGATTTTCCCCTGAGGTAGGCATAGAGTTGGCCTGACAGCCCCATGACAATCCTTTGGTGACGGCTGGACGGCGGGGCCATCATGAACGTTTCCCCGCTGATGAGTTCGATCCGTTCATCCTCTCCCCAGGTAAGGCAGTCGGCGAACGTGTACCGCTCTTTTTTTGCTGGTAATGCCATAAGTTTATCACTCCTTTTCCTGGATGCTGTCTGCGCGGCCATCGGAGAGCCCTGCAGCGGTAGTGAAATGAGACTGGTAAGCAGCACGAACAGCGGATAAGCATCAGCGCTCCAGACGAAAATGAAAAATAAGCATCAGATAAGCATCAGCGAAAAATGGCTAGGAACTTTTTTGAAAGAAAAACGGCTGATTTTATACGAAATCAGCCGTTTTATGGTTGCGGCGGCAGGACTTGAACCTGCGACCTCCGGGTTATGAGCCCGACGAGCTGCCAACTGCTCTACGCCGCGATATAAACTTATAAGAAACCTCCGCTCGATGGTGCCGGTGACCGGGCTCGAACCGGTACGGTATCACTACCGAGGGATTTTAAGTCCCTTGTGTCTACCAATTCCACCACACCGGCGAACATCGGCTTGTTTAGAATACCACAGTCCCCCGCGATTGTCAAGGACTTTCTCAAAATTTTTTTAATTGGCAAGTTTTAATATGTAACTGGACAGTCGGACTGCGATAGTCCGGCTGTTTTTCATGGAGGTTTAGGTCACATCAAAAAGTCACAAACGAGCGGCGCGGAAACTGGAAAAATGGGCGCGAAGCTGAGGCCCGCTGGATCGGCGGGGAACCAAGAAGCCTAGGTCCACCAGACGCAGGAAGAGCGCAACGCGTAGACCGTGCGACGA
>Ga0137308_101038_pt1 | contig 32830 bp, 32 predicted proteins | sample Inofrocosms_June_FD_97181 | JGI IMG/M metagenome (GOLD analysis project Ga0137308, IMG submission 97181) | Mouse cecal microbial communities from Vienna, Austria - N-Acetylneuraminic and N-Acetylglucosamine D2O microcosms_June | ecosystem: Host-associated > Mammals > Digestive system > Large...
TTATTGTAGGTTTTATTGGTTTTTGTATGTGGTTCCTTTCGGGAACTGGCAGCACATACTATTATTCACAGATTGATAACAGTAAAATAGAACAGACCGAATCAAAAAGCGGCGTAATTAACTTTAGTGGAAGTATGGATTACTCATACACTTTATTTTCTTACGATGAGAATGGAAAAGGAAAAGACATTACATTCGGAACATCAAAGGAATTGAAAGAGGGAGCTTTTATCCGTTTAACGGTAATGCCGATCCGGGGTGTTCTTGAATGGAAAGAGGTGCAATATGATGAACTTCCTGCCGCTGTGCAAAGCAATTATACAGCACCAACGAATGAGTAAGGGCGATCAGACGGAAATACGGCACTCACAAGCTATTTTTCACTGAAAGGGAATCGGGCATATGGGGATGATTATAAAGGTTGACAGCTCCACTTTCCGGCAGGAAAGGAGCTATCATGGAAAACCGTATCGACGCTATCTATGCCGGACAATCCGTAGACCGCAAGGACCGTATCAGCCGTTCTGTCCCGGACTTCGCCACCATACTTGAATAGCAATTGACAGAACCATTATATTTTACTGGGCTGAAGATTCCGAGAGATTATATAAAAATTTAGGAGGTAATAACTCAGATGAAAAAATGGATACCATTACTCTTATCGTTGGTTTTCGTGTTGGCATTGATCGGATGCACGAGCGAAGATAAGGCGACATTTCAAGCGGCAATATTAGAAATACAGGATGGGTATTATCTTGTCGAGCCGGTTGAGGGAAGCATGGAGTTGAATAGTTCGGATCAGATAACGGTTCCTGTGGTCAATATAAATCCTTCGCAGGAACCGGAAGTGGGAGATACCCTGGAAATTGTATATGATGGTGTAATTGCCGAATCATATCCGGCACAAATTACCAATGTTTACAGCATTCGTGTTGTTGAATAAGTAAGCACCATCTGCGGATCAGCGGGCAGACAAAAGAGGAAAAGTGGCTGATTTTTATGGAAGAAGGAAGCGGGTTATGATTTAAGGAAAAAGAAAAATGATGCAAATATGATGCAAAAATGATGCAAGAATGATGCACGGGGTATATAATATAGCAGTGTAAAATAAAGATATGGGAAAAGGAAAAGCGCAAGTCAAAGCGCTTGTAATGACAAGGCATTATGAGTTTACAAAAGAAGAAAAGAAAAAAGATACGGCTGGCTGCTTTTTTGTCTCTTTCGTGTTTTTATACGGAGATTGTTTTCAAGCTGTCAGTCGAAACATTGCACACCGGAAGTTCATTTATATTTCTGGCCTTATTTTCCCTCTGTGCGGGGCTGGCTGTTTCAGGCATTATTTCGCTGCTGCCGAAAAGAGCGGTGCAGATTCTGGCTCCATTTTATCTGGGGGTTTTAGCCCTCGTTTTCATTGTGGAATTTCTGGTATATAGGCAATTTAAGGTGGCATATGACATAAATACCATATTGAATGCCGCAACGGATGCGCTGGGCGGATTTGGTGCCGACATCAGGCGGCTGATCTTCTGCTTTGACGGAATCAGTCATATTGCGCTTTTTTTGCTGCCGCTGATCTTGTGGTTTGTGTTAAGGAAAAAGATCACAGGGCAGTTACCCCAAAAGGGAATTTGGCAAAGACGTACAGGGCGGACGGTCTTTTTTCCGCTGGCACTTTTGACCGGGGGAGCTGCCTGTTATGGAGCGGCCCTGTTCCTTATCTTATGCTGCGGCCTGCACAAGGACATTTATACCAATCAATATAATTTTGAGTCGGCAGTCATGCAGTTTGGGCTGGGAGAGGGGCTGTGTCTGGATATCCGGAATCTTGCTTTGTCCAAAACATCTGCGCATGTCTTTGAAAGCACGGAGGGGGAATTCGTGCAGGGAACAGCAGGCACGTCCTTGGAAGACACCCCTGGAAACAGCAAGGAAGAAACCGGATCCGACGGTAAGAACGTCGTGCAGGCAAAGGAAGCTGCCAGCGCTCAGGAGATAATCATACGTCAGGAGGGCGCTTCCGCCCAAAGGGAGAAAACCGCACAGGAGGATGAAGCGGTAACACCGGTGGTGTATGGTCAGAGTGTGGCTTCTTTTGATTTTGCCGCACTTGCTGCCGCAGGTGGGAGCTGTGCCGATATTGATGCTTATGTTTCCGCACTCACGCCCTCAAGCCAAAATGCCTATACAGGTTCTTTTGCGGGAAAAAATCTGATTTTGATCTGTGCGGAAGCATTTTCCGGCTTTCTCATTGATCCGGAGCTCACACCGGCACTTTACAGGCTTTCCACAAATGGAATTAATTTTAACGATTATTACCAGCAGTCAATTGCCGGAACGACCGGAGGCGAATATCAGCTTTTATTTGGCTTGATTCCGACTTCCGGCGGAAGCTCGATTAAGGAGATTACGCAGAACGGAACACACACCAATATGGGCGCTCTTTTGAATGACAAGGGATATTTCGGAATGGCCTTCCACAACAGCGATTACACCTATTACGACCGGCACAAGACGCATATAAAGCTGGGCTACAGCGGGGGATATATGGGAGTGGGAAATGGTCTTGAGGATCTTATCAGCCCTGAATGGCCGGCAAGCGATCTGGAATTAATGCAGGAAACGCTGCCCATGTACATTGACAAACAGCCTTTTAATGTTTATTACATGACGGTAAGCGGCCACAGTGTATACGCTTTTGGCAACAATGCCATGTCAAGGGAAAATAAAGATGCCGTGGACGCATGGTGCGCAAAGAAAAACCTTTCCTACACGGAGCCTGTGCGTGCTTATATAGCGGCGAATCTTGAGCTTGAAAAGGCAGTGGCTTATCTTGTGGAAACCCTTGAAGAAAAAGGGATTGCAGACGACACGGTCATCTGCATTGCGCCGGACCATTTCCCCTACGGGCTGGATTCGGACGCTTCCCTGGGAAATATGCCGTATTTATCGGAATTATACGGTTATCCGGTGAACACCTATGAGGAGCGGGACAGAAGCCGTGCGATTATCTGGTGCGGGGCGCTTGAAGATCATGAGCCGATTGTTGTCGATACGCCTGCCTCTTCCATAGATATACTTCCGACCTTGTGCAATCTCTTTGGCGTGGAATGGGATTCGAGACTTTACGTGGGAAGGGACGTGCTTTCAGATGCCCTCCCGCTTGTTTTCTTTGGAAATTATGACTGGAAGACGGACTTAGGGCATTATAGTACAACCGGGAATATCTTTACGCCCACAGATGAAAATGCCGTCATTCCGGAAGATTACGTAAAGCAGATATCCAGCGTGGTGAGAAATAGAATGACATTTTCCAAGTCCGTGCTCAGCCATGATTATTATACGCATGTTTATGATGCGGTATCTGCATCGGAATGATGGGATAAGGATGGATTTGCTATTTATCCATTCTCCGCAGCAGAATACCGCACATGGCGATGGCTGAGACAGACATCAATAGAAACGGAAAAAGGCTTTCAAACGTAAAAACTCTTTCTGTCATTAGTTCATATCCCCATGAAGCCGGAAATAGTTTCCCTGTTGTCTCAAATGCTTTTGGAAGCAGTTCCACAGGGAACATAATTCCGGAAAGCATGGTTGACGGTAAAAAGACAATAATAGAAAACATAGATGTTTTTGCCTGGTCTTTTACTGCCAGACCGATTATACTGGCAATACTGAGCGATACTGCGATAAAAACCGCAAGGCTGATGAAGTAACTCCCCGGATTTTGCGGTATTTTGGCTTGAAAAATAAGCGGTGCGGCAATATATAAAATAATGCTCATAAGGAACAAATGAATATAGGCTGAAATATTGGTTAAAGCAAGACCTAAGATTAACGGGACACCATTCGCTTTGTAAACCTTTTTAATATCGCTGCTGTAAATTTCAACAAGAGAGGGTGGCAGGCCGATAAGGGCCCCCATTGTCACACCAAACACGGTCATTGACTGAATAAGCGTATCTCTCGCTTCCGGCATGACGGATGTAAAAATACCGCCCATAATTACGAAGAACAAAAGCGGCACGATATAGCAGGTGATAAGTAATGTCTTACTCCTTATGTCTAACTTCCATTGTAAAGAAACTCCGTATAAAAAGGCTCCCATTGTTACTCCCCCTTTGCCATTTTCATAAAGTGCTGTTCCAGTGAACCCCGGTCTATCTGAATATCCAGGATAGTTTCGCCTTTTTCCCTGTACTGCATAAGCAGCGAAAGCAGAGAATCCCCGATATTTTCCGATTCTTGTTTTTCAGTTCCATTTTCGGTTTGGATTGTGATATGGTAATGCTTTCCGATTGTTTCGCCCAGCGCCTGGACAGTCCCGATAAAGGCAATTTTGCCGCCGGAAAGAATGGCAATCCGGTCACACAAAGTTTCAACCTCCGCCATATCATGGCTCGCCAATATAATTGTCTTTCCGATTGCCTTTAACTGGCGGATCTGTTCATGTAAAGAGATCCGTCCCTCCACATCAAGTCCCGCAGTCGGTTCATCAAGAAACAGAATATCCGGATTTCGTGTTAAAGCAAGCGCCAGATGGAGCCGTCTCTTTTGTCCGGTTGATAATTGGCAATATGGTTTTTTGGCAAATTCATAGATGCCGAGAGCGTCAAGCATCGCTTTGTCAGGAGGCGTCTTATTCCATTTGGCAAACAGCTTTACGGCTTCCAGTGCTTTCATGGACTTCGGCAGAGAAGCCGACTGTAATTGAATACCCATGATCCCGTTTACCGTAATGCTTCCGCTGTCATATTTTCTTAAACCCTCTATGCATTCAAGGGATGTGGTTTTGCCGGCGCCGTTTACCCCGAGCAGAGCAAAAATTTCTCCTTGATGCACGCAAAAGTCCAAGCCTTTCAGTACGGCGCAAGTTCCATAGCTTTTTGTCAGGCCGCTGATTATGATAGCCTCATTCATTCTGTTTCCTCCTTGCTTCCCTCTTCAAATGGGTCAACGCCTAAACGGGAAAAATAGACGCCTAACGCTTGTTCAACATACCCGTTAGCAATATCCTGAATCTCTTTCCATTTGTGGTTTGTATTTTGAAATTGCCCTAATTCAATAAGTCTGGGAAGCATGCTCATATCTCCGCCAGTGAAATCCGTAATCATATCCCAATAGGCTTTTGCAAAATTCTGTCCCTCGTCACTGTCCGCGGGAACATCTGCACTTTGAAGTCTAATTGCTTCGTTTTGAAGCTGCATGAAAAGGTTTATAAACACCATTCCTCTGTCTTTATCAAAATGGCTGCGGATATGGTCGAGCGTCTGGTCATCAAAATGTTTAATCAGCCAATAGAAATCATTTTTCATCTGCAAATTCACAATAATATCAGCATATTTTTTGAAATCAACTGACTGCATTTGAAGAACCTCTTCCCGCAGTAGTTCCAATTCTCTCAACGATTCGGACAGGTCTTCTATTTTTTGCCTGACAGCGGCTGCCTGCTCCATGAGGACATCGGCAATTTCAGCCGGTGCATCAAGCGGGATCAGCCGGTTCTTTATGTCGTCCAAAGAGAAACCTAAATGCTTGAGGGATAAAATCTGATGAAGCTTTACTATGTCTTTATCCGTATATAGCCTGCGCCCTCCCTCACTCATGGCAGACGGGGAAAGCAGTCCCTCTCTGTCGTAATGCTGTAATGCGCGTACTGTGACGTTCATTTTCTTCGCAACTTTGCCAACGGTCATATAACCTTGTGGTATCGCCTGATATTTGTCCATGTCACACCTCCTCATATAGTATAACTCATTACGCTGCGTCACAAGCAAGAAGAATTTCGTCCTTTTAGCCAGATGGAATCCGTGTTATACTGTATAAAAGATGTCGGGGTCAAAAGGTATTTTTGCCCCGGATGCATGGGGATTGGAGGGTGCGGTCAGTGAACGGGAATGAGGCGGGAGGGAGAATGGATCAGGATGTGTTATATTTTTTTGGCAGAAAGCCGGAAACCGTATTGGAATCGATTTACAGGGAAATCTTTCCCTTCTGGGAGAAGATATCGGATGCGGACAGGGAGTATATCTGCAGGAATTCTTACCAGGTTGTTTATGAGAAGGGGAAGAATATTCATGACGGCAGCGAATGTTCCGGTGTGATTTTTGTCTGTTCGGGAAGCCTGCGTCTGTATATGATGTCGGATGAGGGAAAGGAAATCACGCTTTACCGTCTGCACAAAGGTGATCTGTGTATGTTGTCCGCTTCCTGTGTGCTGGATGCCATCACATTTGAGGTATTTGTAGATGCGGAGCAGGACAGCCAGTGCTGCGTGGTCAGCGGGCCTGCGTTTGCGGCGGTATCGCAGAGGAATCCGGACATCCGTATCTTTGCGCTGGAAACTGCGGTCAGCCGTTTCTCAGATGTGATGTGGGTGATGCAGCAGATTTTATTTATGAGCATGGATAAGCGTCTGGCAATTTTTCTTTTGGATGAATCATCCAGAACCGGTTCGGATACCATCGTTCTCACACACGGACAGATTGCCCGGTATATGGGTTCCGCCCGTGAAGTGGTATCCAGAATGCTGAAATATTTTGCCGGTGAAGGGATTGCGGAGATTTCCAGGGGCGGCGTTACAATCCTTGACAAGAAACGTCTTCGGGAATTGACCCTTTAATCTGGCTGGAATATCTTTTCTCGGGCTTGTTCCCGGCAGAGCTGACGATTTACCCGGATTGCATCAAAGACACAATAAACGACCGGACAGCATCGCACCGGTATTTCATCACAAGGTCGTGATGTCAAAAGAGGATATGAAAATGAATAGGAATCGAAAAATATACTTCAAAAATAATTTATTATCTTTAGCGGAATATTGTCCAGCCTTTGATGACCATGACTATTATGGATGTTGGCAAGATGCGGCCACACAGGACGGATACAACTATAAAATGAGAGGTTCCCTGGAAGAATTCCGTGCCAGACCTGCTCGCACTCGCCTGTTGGCGGTAATCATTCGTAATGAAGATGAGGAACCTGTTGGAATTGTCAGTTTGTCGCCGGAAGGCACGCTCCCGGATCTTGCTATTATGCTGTACAAGCCTTATAGAGGGAAGAGATATGGGACAAACGCCTTTGCACTTGCGGCACAATATTGCCTTGAAGCATTTTCGCTCGATTGCCTGTATGCAGGGTGCTATGAAACGAACGAGATCAGTCGCAAAATGTTGAAGGCTTGCGGCTTTGTTCCTAATCCCGATGGCGATTTGCAGGAAGTACATTATCTGACGGGAGAACCAATCACTCAGCATGATTATATATTACATAGAAATTAAACGGGAAAGGACTGCTTTGGCTTAAAAAATTTGCAGGCGGAACGCCGTTTCCCGTTCCGGCCACATCAGGATCAGGAAGGAGGCGCAGAACGCCCCCTCATCCTTTTTAACCTTTCTCTTGCGGAACGATCAATCCTTTAACAAGGCAAGGATGTCTGCTTTCGGCCTTGCGCCTGCCGACTGGCTCACGACGTTCCCGTTTTTGATTACGGCGAGTGTGGGAATGCTTAAGACCTTGAATTTCGCTGCCAGTTCCGGCTCTTTGTCCACGTTGACCTTGCCGATCAGGTATTGCGGATTCTCCGCCGCAATTTCTTCCACGACAGGGGATACCATGCGGCAGGGGCCGCACCAGTCGGCGTAGAAATCAAGGAGCACGGTTTTTTCGCTGGTTCTTACAGAGTCAAAATTGTCTTTGTTTACATTAAGTACGGACATTGTTCATACCTTCCTTTCTTTTCATCTGATGGCAGTATATCATATTCGGCTTGCTGCTTCTGTGACAGAGTCACATTTTTCAGCAGGGATCATTGACGCATGATTTTGCGGACATTATAATTCTATTTAGACAGAAGTTGAAAAGCCTGACAGGAAAGGAGAAGTGCCTGATGAACGATACGTTGGAATTTGCGAAAAGAGAAGATTTCAGGAGATGGCTTGGCGATCATTGCCGGCAGGAGGAGGGGGTCTGGCTTTTATTTGGCAAAGCCGGGGGACCCAAAACAATAAAGGCGGGCGAGGCGTTAGAGGAAGCCCTCTGCTTTGGATGGATTGACGGGCAGATGCAGAGCGTTGATGATAAAACCTATAAGAAATATTTTTCCCTGCGAAGAGAGATGAGCAAATGGTCTGAGAAAAATAAGGCGTTGGCGCAGAAGCTGGAGGAGAGAGGGCTCATGACCGATTTTGGCAGAGAGAAAATCGAGGAAGCCAAAAAGAACGGCCAGTGGTATGCGCCAAAACCCATGGCGGTTACGGAGGAACAGATCGCCTGCGTATCCGCCGTACTGGAAGGATACGAGCCTGCATTTACCAATTTTCAGGCCATGTCGTTGTCCGTGAAGAAAACCTATACCAAGGCGTATCTTGACGCAAAGACCGATGCCGGACGGGAAAAAAGGATTGCCTGGATGGTGGACAGGCTCAATAAAAATCTGAAGCCCATGTAAGGATATTTGAGAAAGGGGGAGAGGCCTCTTGGAAGCCTCTTCCTCTTTCTGGCGGAAGAGGCGTTACGGACGGCAGTCTCTTTTCAGGCATTCCAGAATGGGGTGTATATATTTCCTGTCTGAAATGTCATAGGACGATGAAATTATTTGAATCATTTCCTGCTCAGCCTGGGTTTTGTCCCTTTTGGCTTTCAGCGTTTTCAGAAACAGTTTCATCATAAGCTTTGCCCAAGGGGCCATTTTCTCGTAGCTCAATCCGCCCGGGCAATAGAATACGCTGATTTTTTTAAATTCGGATTCTGTAAAGTTATGCCGGAGAGCCGGATCAATGTCCGGGCTGTCCATCGGGCTTGCGCCAACGCAAAAGACAATCAGCTTCTTATCGGCCCATTTCCCGATATTGTGTTTAAACCAGCCGATCTTTTGCATACCGCCTGCGCATGCCCAGCTTCCAAAGACAATTGCTTCGTACGCATCCAGCCTTTTCTTTTTGGCCGCAGACAGTTCGAGACAGTCGGCTCCCGCCGCCTCTGCGATCCACTGGGCGTACCGTCTCGTAAACCCTGTCTGCGAATTATAAATTACGATGGTTTTCATCTGCTGAACTCTCCTTTTCCAGATTTTCGATTCCCGCATACAATTTCGATAACAGCCAAAAAAGCGTTTCGGTTTCTTCCTCCGTATAGACGTCAAAAAGATATTTCAGATCTTCCTGATATTTTGCAAAGCTGTTTTGAAAATAGGCGTTTACTTTTTCGGTGGGACAGATACACAGGGCTCTCGGGTCAGAGGAACTTTGCTGAATGGTTACAAAGCCTTTTTTCATCAAAGCGTCCGACAGCTTTTTGATATTTTGTCTGGAACAGCCCAGCAGAGCCCCTAATTGGGTAAAGGTTAACTGCTCCTGGGACTGTCTGACGATGGACAATAGCATAAACTGTTTCAGCGATACCTCCGGTATGTTTTTATCAAAGAGAGTCTGCAGTTTATTTCCGGCGATAAACAGTGTGCTGAAAATAGCTTTTCTCTGCTGTGTTGCGGAGCCTGAAAATTTTGTAATCAAATCATCCAGATTCATGGAATCCAATCCCTCCCATCAGGTAACTTGTTGCACTTTTAAAGTATAGCAACAAGTTACCTGTATGTCAAGAGCGGAGAAAAAGATAAAAGGCTCCGTCAGAGGATGGGAATCTCAATCTGCACAATATAGTCCTCCATCCGGTCGATCACCGTTTCATTGATCCCTTTTTCATACGAATAGCCGGACAGAGTGAGATTCTGCCTGCGGGCGAACGCAAGGATTTCCTGATAGCGAAGAGGGAGCCGGTCCCAGTCCCCTCTGTGGAAGGCCCTCAGGTATTTTCCTTTGGGCTGTATATGCAGACCGTCCCTGTGCGCAAAAAGCGGAATTTCAATGAACAGCCTGGTGTAGTCGTCAAAATTGCCGCAAAGGAGGCTTGCGACGGGAATCATGGAACCGTAGGCGGCGTCGTGGAGACGCCCCAGCTGATAACGGGAGGTCTGGGCCGTGATCAGCTCCACTTTCTTTTCAAAGGTGGTGTCACGGTCTATGTCTACCGTCACCAGGCAGCGTTCCTGCTTTTCCACAACACGGATTTCGGATAAATCCATGGTCAGAAGGGTGGACATGTTCTGTTGATGGTTAGAGAGAGTTTTCCGAACCGCCTGCAGGTGCATGAGCTGCAAATCCAGTTCTGCGATTTTTTCCTCCAGAAGACATTTCAGGCTTTGAGCGGAGCGGTTTTTCATAAAACTCTGAATTTCCCCAATGGACACGTCCAGCTCACGGAGCAGGAGAATGGTTTCCAGTATGGGGCTTTGGTGGTAAGTATAGCAGCGGTATCCGTTTTCCGGATTGACTGCGGCAGGCCGGAACAGGCCGATCTCATCATACCACATCAGGGTTTTTTTGTTGATTCCGTGAAGGGCGGCAAACTGCCCGATTGTAAGGAATTTACTTCTGTTTTCGGTATCCATAAGGTTTGGTCTCCTCTGCTTTTTTAATTTTCCATCCGTGCGGTCTGCGCCGCCCTGCCGGACTGAGGCTCAGCGTATGGCTTTGGGCGGCCGGGCTGATGTTACAAATCGGATTTCACTAATAAAATCCATTCGATTTTCGGAGAATGGACGGGGCGGCACTAAGCGGCGTCCGTGCCGCTAGTGCCTGAAACCGCCGTCCATGGCGGTTTCTCCCTGTCAGATAAACATTTTATAAGTGAAATTACCGATTTTCCTCAACAGCCCGGCAGCCCAAAGCCATACGCTGAGCCTCAGGCCGGTAGGGCGGCGCAGACCGCACGGATGGAAAATTTAAAAATTATTTCCGATCCACTATTGACCGTACAGTAACTGTATGGTCTATGATACTGGATGCGGGGGGAAAATACAAGAAAAAAGCAGGAATCAGGAGGAATTTGTATGGAAAAAGAAAATGTTTATGAAAAACCGGTAACTCTGACAAATATTATGAAATTTGCCGTTCCTACCATTGCCATGACAGTATTTATGTCCTTTTACACAATGGTTGACGGTCTGTTCGTTTCGAATCTGATCGGTACGAATGCCCTTTCGGCGATTAATCTGACGGCGCCTGTGATTCAGCTTGTCACGGCAATCTCCACCATGCTTGCCACGGGGGGAAGTGCGGTCATTATGAAAAAGATGGGAGAGGGAAGGGACAGGGAGGCAAGGGAGGACTTTACTTTCCTGATTCTGGTGAATGTGCTGGCGGGAGCTCTCATGTGCGTGATCGGCTATGGGATGATGGGCCGTATCTTTGCGGGGATGAATCTTTCCCAGGAGGTGGAGGCATATTGTGTGGAATACCTGAGCCGTTATCTGCTCTTTACGATTCCGATTCTTCTGATGAACAATTTTACCCTGTACATGATAGCCAGTGAAAAGGCGTCCTTGTCGCTGATCTGTTCCGTGACAGGCGGCGTGCTGAATATGGCGCTTGACTATGTGTTTATTGCGGGGGTTGATTGGGGAATCAGCGGTGCGGCGGTTGCAACGGGGCTGGGATACTCCGTAACGGCGGTGGTGGGATTTGCGGTCTTTGTCCGGAAAAAGAGCCTGCTGCACTTTACAAGGCCGGTCTTTCGTCTGAAAGTCCTCGCAGGCGCTGCCACAAACGGATGCTCGGAGATGGCCACCGCACTGGTTACGGGAATCATTACCATGATGTTTAACTGGACAATGCTTCGTTATGTTGGGGAGGACGGGGTTGCGGCCGTCACGATTATCATGTATGTGCTGATGTTTGCGAGCTCTCTGTATACGGGGTATTCCTATGGAGTGGCGCCTATGATCAGCTTTTATCACGGGGAGAAAAACCGGGAGAAGCTGAAAAAGCTGGCAGGAATCAGTCTCAGGGTGATCGCATGCATTTCCCTGATAACGGTTGCCGCCTCTTTCCTTTTGACCGAACCTCTGGTTTCGGTTTTTGCCCGTCCGGAGAATCCGGTCTATGATCTGGCGGTAACCGGAAACCGGATCTGCACGCTCGCCCTGTTTTTTATCGGATTTAACATTTTCGTCAGCGGCATGTTCACGGCGCTGTCCAATGGAATTATTTCGGCCGTCCTTGCATTTTCCAGATCCTTTGTGTTTATGCTGATTATGATGATTGCGCTCCCCGTGCTCCTTGGAGTAAACGGTGTCTGGCTGGCAACACCCGCGGCGGAGCTGATGGCGTTTGCGCTGTCGATTTTTCTGTTTCTGAAATACAGAGCGAGATATGGGTATTAAGTTGCGGTTTGCGGCTTGGGAATACGCACCGGCTGCGCATCTGGTGAGAGCATGCCTTGGATCCGACGGGAAAAATTCTATTTTATCTGTCCGGATTCTGTGCTATAATTTTTCAGTCTGAATGCTGTCGCAGACAGTCCAAAGTCTGTTTTAAGGAAGGAGCCGTTAACATGAAATACGTTAAACAGTTTGGGATCATTTTATTTCTGTCTTTGCTGGGAGAACTGTGCCATGCGCTTTTGCCGCTGCCGATTCCGGCAAGCATATATGGCATTATGCTGTTGTTTCTGTGTCTGGAGCTGAAGGTTATTCCCGTATCCTCAGTGAAAGAGGTCAGTGGGTTCCTGATAGAGGCTATGCCGATTATGTTTATCCCTGCGGCGGCGGGCCTGATGGATTCCTGGCCGGTCATAAAGGACGCCTGGGTTTCCTATACGGTAATCACGGTGCTTTCCACCTTTGTGGTTATGGCCGTGTCTGGCAGGGTGGTACAGTTTGTTATGAGACGGTCTGAAAAGGACAAGACAGAGGAGGAAGAAAGCAAAGATGAACGAGCTGTTTAAAACGTCTGTATTTTTTGGTATGTTTATTACCCTGCTTTCCTACGGAATTGGCGCCGCACTGAAAAAGAAGCTGAGACTTCCCGTTTTTAATCCGCTGCTTGTGGCGATCATTCTCACGATCTTGTTTCTTTCCCTGTTCCGTGTGGACTATGAGGCGTACAATGAAGGTGCAAAATATATCAGCTTTCTCTTGACCCCTGCCACAATCTGCCTTGCGGTTCCGCTGTATGAGCAGTTTGAGCTGCTCAGGAAGAATTACAGGGCGGTGCTGGCGGGGATTTTCTCCGGGGTACTTACCAGCCTTTGCAGTATCCTGATTCTGGCAAAGCTGTTTCGGCTTGACCACGCATCCTATGTGACGCTGCTGCCCAAATCCATCACAACGGCCATCGGCATGGGTGTCTCCGGGGAGCTGGGAGGATACGTGCCAATAACGGTTGCGGTTATTATCGTAACCGGCGTGATCGGAAATATGTTTGCAGAGACAATCTGCAGGGTTTTCCGGATCCGGGATCCCATCGCAAAGGGAATCGCAATCGGAACCTCGTCTCATGCGGTGGGAACGGCAAAGGCCATGGAGATGGGAGACGTGGAGGGGGCGATGAGCAGCCTGTCCATCGTTGTCTCAGGAATCCTGACAGTGATCTTTGCAAATATCTTCTCGCAGTTTATAGGATGAGGTGGAGCCATGCGGCGGAATATGCTAGAATAGAAGAATCAGATAACGGGAGTCAGAGAAAGGAGACACAACATGAAGTATCGCAGACTGGGAAAGACGGGCCTTATGGTGAGTGAAATCGGATTTGGCGGAGAATGGATGGAACGTCACAACTATGAGGAGTGCAAGGCGGCAATCGACCGTGCGGACGAGCTGGGAATTAACATTTTGGATTGCTGGATGTCGGAACCAAATGTGCGCACCAACCTAGGAAAAGCCCTTGCAGGAAGAAGGCAGCGGTGGTTGATCCAGGGACATATCGGTTCCACCTGGCAGCAGGGCCAGTATGTGCGCAGCCGCAAGGTGGACGAATGCAGGGAGGCGTTTGAGGATCTGCTCGTCCGCCTGCAGACGGATTACATTGACCTTGGAATGATCCATTTCATCGACGAGGAGAGCGACTTTGAGACGGCCGTAAACGGGCCCTTCCTCGAATATGTAAAGGAACTGAAAGAATCCGGAAAAATCCGCCATATCGGCATGAGCACCCACAATCCCTTCATGGCGAAGAAGGCGGTGGAGAGCGGCCTTGTGGAAATGATTCTGTTCAGCGTCAATCCGGCCTTTGATCTGCTGCCGCCCACGGACAATATCGACAACTATTTTGTGGACGAATACAAGGACGGTCTAAACGGCATAGATCCGGCAAGAGCGGAGCTCTATAAACTGTGTGAACAGAATGACGTGGGGATTACCGTCATGAAGGGGTATGCCGTCGGACGATTGTTTGATGCGGAGCGTTCCCCCTTTGGCGTGGCCCTGACTCCGATTCAGTGTATCCATTATTGCCTGACCCGCCCGGCGGTGGCTTCCGTCATGGTGGGATACGACACGCCGGAGCATGTGGAGCAGGCAGTGTGCTATGAAAATGCGTCCATGGAGGAAAAGGACTATGCCAGCGTCCTGGCAAAGGCTCCCCGCCATACTTTTGGCAAGGGCGAGTGCACCTACTGCGGTCACTGCAGGCCGTGTCCCGCGCAGATCGATATCGCCATGGTAAATAAATATTACGATCTGGCGCTCATGCAGCCCCAGGTGCCGGAGTCGGTGAGAGAGCATTATCTCGCGCTGGAACGCGGCGCGGATGCCTGTGTGGGCTGCCGCAGCTGTGAGAGCCGCTGTCCCTTTGGAGTGGAAATCGCAGACCGGATGAAGAGGACGGCCGAATTGTTTCACAGATAATATGAGACGGGGGGAAATCAGCGGACAGAGGGCTCTGCCCAAGAAGAGCAGAGAGCCGGATTCCGTCTATGAGACGGTCTCGGTCCACTCCCCGGCTTTTTCGGAATAGGAAAACAATTCCGCCGCAATCTTTGTCGTATCCGGTTCCACAGGCGTCTGAATCACACAGCCTTTCAGAGTAAGCCCATGGACTCCTTTTTCCTGATCCGGTTTCAGGCGCATGAGGAAAAAGGAGGAGCTTCCATGATGCACCTTGGGCAGGGATTTCAGAAATTCTTTTGAAAGGAAATTCAGATCCAGATCCTTGCTGCATTCGTATTCGATACCGATATAACACATCCCCTTCGGGCAGTTCTGTTCCAGTGCCGCATAGGAATGCTTTTTTGCCTGCCGAATCTGCTCGGGGGAGATGCGGTCCAAAAATTCGGGATCGTTAAACTGTCTTTCCACATCTTTCCACACATCAATCAGAGAGACCCTGTTGATATGGCACTGCACCTGATCCCCATAAAAATCCGTAAAGGAAAAAGAGCGGCTTTTCCCCACGTGCAGGGTGACGGTCTTTTCGAGAATGCGCCTCACGGGATTTGGCCTGTGCACGATCGTGATCGGCATTTCCGGGCAATAACGGGGCAGTTCTTCCAGATCGGCTATATTGAGCATTGTCAGCTGCAGCCCATTCCAATCCGCATCCCGAAGCCATTCCGGAATATACCAGCCGGCGCTCATCATGTCAAAGAACAATTGTATCACCCCGTAATTGTCAGAAGAATGCAGAAGGGGCTCTCCGGTTCCGCCCTGCACTTGCAGATGCTCGCTGCCAAGAAAAAAATCGCGGCAATCCAGGTAGCGGGATCCTTCCCGTTCCGGCTCCTTTAAGAGTCTTCTTTGGTTACGGATGCCGCTCTGCCTTCTTCTTTCCGGTTGCGTGAAGGGTTCAATGAAATAGAGCTTTGCTTCATCGGACAAGGTCATGCCCATAAGGTGGTATTTTTTACCGTCCTGTTCGAGCGTCTTCCCGATCACGAGAATATCCTGCCATTTTGTATGGAAACTTTCCAAAAGCGATAAATTCATGATAACCTCCCTGTCTGCTCAGGCTGTGAAAACTTTTTTTTCAGTTCCTGTGAAAAAAGATCCGGATCCAATAAAATTTTATCATAGAATGGATTGCCTGTCAGCGCCATTTGTACAAAAAAATATTTACAATGTAGACAGATAGTGATAAAATAAACGGCATGAAGTGTTTACAATGTAGACAGAAACTGTTCATGGAACGGAAAGGATTGGGAACAGGGATGAAGGAATTAAGCGAAGCGGAATGGCATGTGCTGGAGAGCCTCTGGGCAGCCTCCCCCAAGGTGGGAAGCCAGATCGTGGCTGATTTGGAGCAAAGGAGGGGATGGAGCAGGAGCACCACGCTGACCATGCTGCGCAGAATGACGGAAAAGGGATTGATTTCCTGCGACGACGGAGGAAAGATGAAATCCTATACGCCTCTTGTTCACAGGCAGGAGGCGGTAAAAAGGGAGACGGAGAGTTTTTTGAACCGGGTTTATCAGGGAAGCGTCAGTATGCTGTTAAACAGTTTTGTGGAGAAGAGAAAGTTGACTCCGGGAGAGATCCGTAAGCTTCGGGAAATTTTGGATCAGGCGGAGGAAAAAAATGAGCATTGAATGGATCCTGTCCTCTGCCGGACTGATTTTGATGATTCTTCTCATAAGATTTTTTCTGCGAAAGAAAATAACGCCCTGCTTACGTTATGGACTATGGCTGGCGGCCGCCCTGCGGCTTTTGCTCCCCGTCTCTGTTTTGGAAACGGATATCAGCATCCTGAATCTTCTGCCTCGACAGGAGGCAAAAGGAGAAGCCGGCGGGGACGGATGGGCCGTTTCTGTGATGGACAGCCATGAGCAAGGCATCCTGCCGCAGACTGAGCTGCCGCAAAGCGTCCAGCAACGGTCGGGACTGTCACAAAGCGACCGGTCACGGTCTGATCGGGGATGGGCTGTCCGGTCACAATCCGATCAATTTCCGCAGCAGAGATCCGCAGGCAGGGTTCTGCGGCTGATCTGGCTGCTGGGGGCAGTGGGACTTGGCAGTGTATTTTTGGCGGTAAATCTGAATTATGCGCGAAGACTCAGGCGCTGCAGAAAGCGTATCCCGGGAACGGAGCTGCCGATCGCCGTGCAGGTGCCGGTATACGAGGCGCAGATGGTACAGGCGCCATGCCTGTCCGGTTTGTTTGCACCGGCGGTGTATATAATGGAAGGCGCACTGGAAGAAGATAAAACGCTGCGCTTTATACTCTGTCACGAACACACACACTACAGGCAGGGCGATCACTGGTGGGCGCTTGTGCGGATCCTGTGCCTTTGCCTGCACTGGTTTAACCCGCTGGTGTGGCTTGCGGCCCGTCTGTCCAGGCTGGACGGAGAACTTTCCTGCGATGAGAAAACGCTGCGAAGGCTGGGAGAACAGGTATGCGTCGCTTACGGGAAAACGTTACTGGAAATTGGGATCAGGAAGAGTTCCGGTATAAGCGCCCTGAGGATTTCCACGTCCATGTCGGGAAGCGGCAGTGCGCTGCAGGAGAGGCTGCGCATGATTGTAAATACGCCAAAAAGAAATCCCGGCATGCGGATCCTGGTAATCGTTCTGACAATGCTTTTGTCCATCGTCACTTTTACGGGAAGGACCGGGGCCCGGGAGAAGACGGATGCGGATGTACCGACGGAGATCAGCAAGGAGGAGACAGCGGCGCATAGGGAAACCCAAACGGCGCAGGTGGAGCTTCACGAACTTGATACGGCTGATGGGATGGCGGACGAGTCTGTGAGTGAGCCGCCAATAGAACAGCAGGAAAAGAGCGTTGTGAGCAATGCGGAAGCGGAGCTGGAATTTGATGAAGAGAGCCAGTTGTTTTTCAGACGAATCCGGGAAGGGGATGAGCTGTATTCCACCACCTACTATCGATATGGGGAGGATGATCAGTTTCACATGGTCAGGTATGTGGAGGAAAATTTCTCGAAAGGCGCCGTGTTTGCAAAGCTGGATCTGACCTATGTGGAGGACGGCTTCTACACCCTTGCGGCGGTTGCGGATGAAACAGAGCTTTGCCGTACCCTGATTTCCATGGCAAAGCAGTCCCTTGCGGAGCTTTACCGGTGGACGGGGGAAAAGGTGGAAACGGCCAGCTTTCAGGTGACCGATATGGGCAGCGTTTATTTTGGCATGACGCCGGAGGATATCCGCCGCTCCAGAATATTTTACAGCAGGTCTTTCGGGACGGATACCGCATATAATCTGAGCAATTATGACAAAAGCATTTCCTCCATGTATGTAACCTCGGGCAGAAGCGTCTGGTATTCTCCGGTGCTCTGGAGAGTCTTCCCGGAAAATCCGGAGGAAATGACGCAGGAGGAGATCATTGCCTGGTATCTGGAGAGGGCTCCCCTGGCGCAGGAGAGCAAGGTGAAACGCATGGAAAAGAGTTTCGGGGATACTTGGACGGTTCAGACACAAAATGGCCTCTGGTTTGAGGTGGGTTATGACGCAGGCCTTAAGGAAGTGACAGATCTGACCGGACCGTACCCGGAGATTCCGGTACATTAAGCGTTGGAATACGAAAGGAGAAAAATGAGAAGAAAACTGTTGACAGGAATATTTGGTATGCTGTTTTTGCTGTCCGCCTGCAGCGCCGGGCAGGAGGAAGGCCAGAACCCTGCGTGGGAGAAGATTCCCACTGCAGGCCCGGCTGTGGTGCAGGAGGAAGAATACCGGGAAATTTACAGGCGGGTGGTGACGCGGCAGGAGGGCGAAGGGATTACCTTTTCCCTGATTTATCTGGATGCGGACGAGACCCCGGAGCTTGTGGTCTGTGACGGGGGATACGGCGTCTATTCCATCTATACGGTTAAAGACGGGGCGGACTTCTGTATGGTGAACGCCATGAACACGGTGGAGCTTTCCTATTTTGAGCGAAGCGGTATCATAGCCCGGTTTCAGCGATGGAACGGCGGCGGTGACGAGGGCGGTTATGGGATGGACTTCTACCGGGTGAGCGGGGATCAGACCCTTACGGACGGCGATGCGCCCATTCTACAGTACAGCTATGATGCTTCCGGACAGGAGGGCGCAGAGACCAGGGAGGGGGTGACAAACTATTATGACAGGGATCAGGAGATCGATGAGTCCGCGTACAGGCTGAGGATGGAGGAGCTTGGAATCGCACAGGGGGAAGAGAGGCCTGTTGCGGAAAATGCCTGCCAGGGGCAGGAAATGCTGGAACGGCTGAAAGGCGCACAGGGTAAGACGCAGGAGCAAAAGCAGAGCCCGCCGGAGGGACGGATTCTGGATCAGTCCTTTCCCACGGAGCTCGACGGTTTCGGAAAGGTGATCTTTTCTCCCTTTGATCCCATAAGCTATCCGTCGGAAAATCCGGATTACGGAACGACCATGTTCGGAGACGTGCGGTTTATGCTGCTTTCGCCTGAGAGCGGGGAAAAGATCTACGATTTCCCGGGAGAGACAAAAGATAATATCCTTTCCGGTTTTAACCGGTTTACCAAGGTACTGTCGGTGGCGTTTCGGGATTACAATAATGACGGAAGAATGGACATTCTTCTGCTGCTGGAATATGAGGGGGCGGGCGGAGATATTGTCCGCAAAGCCAGAGTCTATACCCAGAAGGAAGGGGAATATGAATTTCGGATTGACACAGAGCTTTCAGAGTATCTGGGAAATTACACGGAAAGTATGGAAAGGATGTGGGAGGGGATTCAGAGCTTCGGGGCAAAAACCGCAGACAGTACCGGGGAGGCTTCCGACGAGTCTGCGGAGCGTTTCGCAAAGGAGATAAGAGAAGAGATCCTGCAGGGGGATTACGAGAGCCTTGCGCAAAAGTGCGCTTACCCTGTCAGTATTGACGGGGAAACCTTTGAGAACCGGGAGGCTCTGCTTGCATCCGGCCTGCTTCAGAATCCTCCGGAGGCCTTTTTGGATGCGATCCGTCAGGAAACCTGCGAGGACATGTTCCATAACTGGCAGGGCTTTATGCTGGGAAACGGGGAAGTGTGGTTTTCCGAGATCCTCAATGAGGACTATTCCTCGGAGGGCCTGAAGATAATCGGGTTTAACAATATCCGCACCAAAGCGCCGGATCAGGAATGACATTTTATATATTTTTTAGAATTATCCTGTTTTGATTTAAAAATTAATGTGATAAAATATTTTTAAAACAGGTCCGGCAGGGCGGATGAGGAGAAAAGAGGATAAATGAGCTCATTTGTGGAGTTTGATAAGGTTGGCAAGACATACCATATGGGCGAGGTGGATATCGAGGCTCTGAGAAATGTCAATTTTTCGATTGAAAAGGGAGAGTTTTGCGTCGTGGTGGGAGCCTCCGGCGCAGGCAAGACAACGATCCTGAATATATTGGGGGGAATGGACACGCTTTCCTGCGGGCGGGTTCTGCTGGACGGGGAGGAGATCTCCGCATACAGCAAGAAGAAACTGACAGCCTACCGGAGATATGATATCGGCTTTGTGTTCCAGTTTTACAATCTGGTGCAAAATCTGACCGCCCTTGAAAACGTGGAGCTGGCAGCGCAGATCTGCAGGGATCCCCTGGATGCGGCGCAGGTGCTGAAGATGGTGGGATTAGAGGACAGGGCGGGAAACTTCCCGGCGCAGCTCTCCGGCGGGGAGCAGCAAAGGGTGGCCATTGCCAGGGCCCTGGCCAAAAACCCAAAGCTTCTTCTGTGTGACGAGCCAACGGGAGCCCTTGATTACAATACCGGTAAGGCGGTCTTAAAGCTGCTGCAGGATGCCTGCAGGAAAGAGGGAATGACGGTTGTGGTCATCACCCACAACCAGGCGCTCACCCAAATGGCAGACCGGATCATCACCGTCAAGAGCGGGACGGTTTCCAAAATGGAGATGAACGGGCGGATTGTGCCGGTGGAGGAGATTGAGTGGTAGAATACTTTTTGCTGCGGGAGTTGCGTAAATGAGCAAGGGAATGTTCCAAACGACAATCAGAGAGATCAGGGGAAGCCTTGGCCGTTATATGGCGATTCTGGCCATCGTGATGCTGGGAGTGGGGCTGTTCACGGGATTAAAGGCGACCACGCCCGCAATGATCATTACGGAAAACGAGTATCTGGCGGAACAGGATTTTTTTGATTTCCGGCTGCTTTCCACCATTGGCTTTGATCCCGCAGATGTGGCGGAACTGACGGAGATGAGCGAAATCGCCATGGCCGAGGGGGCGGTGAGTGTCGATGCGCTGTGCGCCGTAGGGGAAGAAAATGAGGATGTATACAAAATCCATACCGTGCCGGAGAGGATTAACCGAGTGGTAGTGACAGCGGGAAGGATGCCCCAGAAGGCGGACGAGTGTGTGCTTGACGCGGCCCTTTTCAGGGAGGATGCGATAGGAACCAGGATTACAGTGACAGACAGCAATGATGCGGATACGCTGGAAATGTTTCAAAACCGTACGTTTACTGCGGTGGGGATCGTGCGCTCCCCCTATTATATCAATTTTGAGCGGGGAACCTCATCCATTGGGGACGGGAAGATCGCCGCTTTTCTTTATGTGCCGAAGGAAGCCTTTGACTGCGACTATCTGACCGAAATCTATGCGGTGACAAAGCTGAGATATAAGGTTTACACGGACGAGTATGAGGCGTATATCGATAACCTGCAGGGAAAGATGGAGGACAAGGCGTATGATCTTTCCTATGGAAGATATGAGAGGCTTCTCGCCGAGGCGCAGGAAGAAATTGACGACGCCCAGAAGGAGCTTGACGATAAAAAGGCCGAGGCCGGTCAGGAGCTTGACGACGCCTGGCGGGAGATTATGGACGGCGAGCAGGAGCTTTTGGATGGCGAGAAGGACATAGCCGACGCAAAAAAGAAGATAGCCGATGGCAGGCAGGAGATAGCGGAACACGAGCAGGATATCCTGGAGGGAGAACGGGAGATAGCCGACGGCGAACAAAAAATACAGGAGTCGGAAGCGCAGATCCGGGATGCGGAAGAAGAGGTCAGTCTCCACGAATGGGAAATCTTTGCGAATGAGCAGGAGCTGGGAGGAGCGCGCTACCAGCTGGAACAGGCAAGGGAGGAAGTGATCGCAAAGGAGAGCCTGCTGCGTGAGAACGAGGAGGAGCTTGAACGGACGGGGTGGGAGCTTTCGGACAAAGAGAGGGAGCTTTCCGCACAGCTGGAAGCCCTTCCCGCACAGAAGGCGGCCCTGGAGGAGCAGGAGGCCTATCTGAACAGCCAGCTTGCGCAGCTGCAGGAGGGCTATGATCTGGCCATATCCATGGCGCCGGATGAGGAGACGCGGGACGCTCTTTTGGCGGAGTATCAGGAAAAAAGGGCTCAGCTCGAGGCGGGGCTTGCCCAGATCGCTTATGGAAAGGGCGAGCTTGAGGACGGCGAGCGGCAGCTGCAGGCCGGGCTTGTGCAGATTCGGGACGGCCTTATGCAGATCCGTGCCGGAAAGGAAGAGATCGAGGACGGAAAGGAACAGCTTGAGAGCGCCAAGAGGGAGATCGAAGCCAATGAAAATGTGCTGTCCTCTGCGGAAACGGAGCTCATGTCGGCAAAGCGGCAGGTGACGGATGCAAGAAACGAGCTTGAGGAAGGGAAAAGGGATCTGGAGGAGGCAAAGGCGGAGCTTGCGGACGGCAGACTCGAACTGGAAGACGGCAGGGCCCGGCTGGAGAAGGCCAGAGGCGAGCTGGAAGATGCCATGACCGAGCTTGCGGATGGGGAGAGGGAACTTGCGGACGGCAGGATCGAGCTTGCGGATGCGAAGGAAGAATATGAAGAGGCCAGAGCGGAATTTGAGGAGGAAATACAGGACGCCCAGGACAAGATCGACGATGCCAGAGACGAGCTTGCGGATATTGAGGAGCCGGACTACTATGCCCTGACCCGGGATACAAACATCGGCTACGCATGCTATGAGAGCGATTCCAATATCGTGGCGGCCATTGCCAACGTGTTTCCGGTTTTCTTCTTTCTGGTGGCCGCACTGATCTGTATGACGACCATGAACCGCATGGTGGAGGAGCAGAGAACCCAGATCGGCGTGATGAAGGCCCTTGGCTATGGAAACGGCGCAATCATGGGGAAATACCTGTTTTATGCCGGTTCGGCGGCGGCCGTGGGCGCCCTGGCCGGCTGTCTGGGCGGTACCTGGCTGTTTCCCAGAGTGATATGGATGGGGTACGGCATCATGTACAGTATGGGCGATATCGAATATTATTTTGACGTGCCAATGGCACTGTTTTCGCTGGCGGCAGCACTCTTGTGTTCCATGGGAGCGGCATACGTTTCCTGCCGCCATGAGCTTCTTGGCGTGCCCGCCAGCCTGATTCGTCCCAAAGCGCCCAAAAGCGGAAAGCGGATTTTTCTGGAAACGATCCCCTCTGTCTGGGGAAGGCTAAAATTTCTGCACAAGGTTTCCATAAGAAATATCGTGAGATACAAAAAACGGTTTTTCATGATGATCCTGGGCATAAGCGGCTGTACGGCGCTGTTGCTCACGGGTTTTGGAGTCAGGGATTCGGTTACGAATGTGGCGGATATGCAGTATGACGAGGTTCAGATTTACGATATCGGGATCACGTTTTCCGATGAGGAAAAAGCGGATGCCAAAATCCTGGAAGAGCGCATGGGGGATGCGCTCGAAAGAACCGCCTTCCTTTATGAGGAAAGCGTGGATCTGGATTTTGGAGGAAAGACAAAATCGGTCTATCTGCAGGTTCCGGAAAACGTGGAAGAGATGGGTGCGTTTTTGGATCTGCACACTCCGGATGGAGAAAAGATTCCCTATCCGTCCAGGACAGAGGCGGTGCTGACCGCAAAACTGGCGGACAGTATGGGGATTCGGATCGGAGATACCATCTCTTTCCGGGATAATGACATGAACCGCTTTACGGTGAAGGTATCGGGGTTCTGCGAAAATTTTATTTATAATTATATCTATATCAGCAAGGAAACCTATGCGGACCAGTTTGGCGCACCGCCAAAGTACAAGAGCGCATATGCGGTGGTCAGGGAAGGGGTGGATGTCCATGAGGCGGCTGCCGCCCTGGCGGACATGGATCCTGTGCTTGCGGTTTCCGTCACTGCGGACATGAGGGAGCGGATTGCGACCATGATGAAAAGCATGGATTATATCGTCTTTCTGATCATTGCCTGTGCGGGGAGCCTTGCATTTATCGTGCTTTACAATCTGACGAATATCAATATCACGGAGCGGATCCGCGAGATTGCGACTATAAAGGTTCTCGGCTTTTATGCAAAGGAGACGGCGGACTATGTTTTCAGGGAAAATCTGGTGCTCACCGGATTGGGAGCCATTGCCGGTCTGGGCCTTGGAAAGTGGCTGCACTGGTTTGTCATGTACAATATCAATATTGATCTCATCTCCTTTAAAACCGCAATAGCCCCGGTAAGCTTTGTGCTGAGTCTGGTTCTCACCTTTGTGTTTGCCATGCTGGTGAACGGTGTTATGTACTTTAAGCTGGAGAAGATCAATATGGCGGAGGCTCTGAAATCCATCGAGTAGGAATGCGGTTTATAATTCAGGTTAAAAATCAGTATAAAGTAAGATAATTATGGATAGGCAAGCGGGGGAGAAATGTGGTATAATGAGCGTTAGCAAGAAAAACGGGCTTGCAATAATTACAGAAAAGGAGAAGTGACATGAACCATATCGTATGGGATAAAAGCTATGAAATGGGTGTGGATTTTCTTGATAAAGAGCACAAGTTACTTTTTTCAAGGATGGACAAATTGCTAAAGCTTAGTGAAACCGAGGAAAAAAGCGAATGGGCCTGCCGAGAGGGAGTTAAATACCTGAAAAACCATGCGGTCGAGCATTTTGAACATGAAGAGGCCTATATGCTGTCCATACGCTACAGCGACTTCGAATTACATAGGCATCTGCATGATGACTTCCGCCACAGGATTCTGCCGGCGCTTGAAGCGGAGCTGGAGAGGAACGGCTATTCCATGGAAGCGGTGCGTCATTTTGTGGGCGTGTGTATCGGATGGGTGATCGCCCACACGAAGACGGAGGATCTTGCGATTGTGGGGAAGGAGGACCTCAAGTGGAAAGACCTTCCACAGGAGGAGGAGAGAGAGGCGCTAAAAACCACGATAACGCGGCTGGTACAGGAGTTATTCCACTTAAGCGCCAAAACGGTCAGCGAGCAGTATGCGGGAGAGGATTTTGGAAAAATGGTATGTAACCGTTTTCTCTACCGCGGAAACCAGAAAGAAAAGTGGGAGGTTACGCTTGTTTTTGAGGAGAAGCTGCTTCTGAAAGTGATCGGAGAGATATTGAATGAGAAATTTAAGCGGGTAGATGACATGGTGCTTAATGTCAACCGCTATATCGCACGTCAGTTTTTGGAGAAGGTCAGGGAATATTTCCCCAAGCTGAATCAGCTGGAGCTGGAGAAAGAATCGCTTCTTACGCACGAGCAGCTTGCAAAATCCTTTGAGCGCACAAGGCCGGCTTACAGTCTGCTGTTTGATACCAGGGAAGGGTACTTTGCGTTCTGTGCATCCAGCGGCGACTATATTCAGGATGCGGTGGTGTCAATAGATCATGCGAATGTTTTGGATACGATCAGAGAATATCTGGTCATGGAAGATGAAGAAGAGGCGAGGCGCAAGCCGAAGATTCTCGTGGTGGATGATTCCGACTTTATGCGCACCAGGATTGTCAGGCTTCTTGCACAGGACTATGACGTGATTGAGGCGGATTCCAGCATTGCGGCAATCAAGAAAATCGTGGTGAATCAACCGGGACTGGTTCTTCTGGATTATGAGATGCCTGTCTGTGACGGGAGACAGGCGCTGGAGATGATACGTTCGGAGAAGGATATTGCGGATATTCCGGTCATGTTCCTGACAGGAAGGGGCGACAGGGAGAGCGTCAAGAACGTGATGGCTCTGAAACCGGCGGGTTATCTTTTAAAGACAATGACGGATGACGTGATCAAGGGTGTGATCGATCAATTTTTTGAGAAAGAAAACGGGTAAAAACAGGAGTGACGGTATTTTCGGAGCTTTTATTCCTTCGGGGATTTGTAATATTTGTTTACCTCGGACTGCTGTCCGTGGCAGCATTTATGGATTGGAATACGAGGACGATCAAGGATCGTTTTCCAATAGGAATTGTGCTGCTTGGCTTTGCGGCGCTTTTCCTGTTTCCGGAGCATGACGCCGTGGATCGTCTGATTGGTGCGGCTGCGGCTGCGGGTCCCATGCTGATTCTGGCCCTGGTGAAAGAGGGAGCCTTTGGCGGAGGGGATATTAAGCTGATGGCGGCCGGCGGTTTTTTCCTTGGCTGGCGGGCTTCTCTTGCAGCCGCATGGATCGGACTGACGGCTGCCGCCCTGTACTGTGCTGTCCTGATGCTGAAAAGAAGGCTTACCTTCAAAGACACCATTGCTTTTGGCCCCTTTCTGGCCCTTGGACTAGGAATCGCTTCTCTGTGGGGAGATGAGCTGGCTTATATGGCGTTGATCTGAAGTGGAGTCATTCCGGGGCTGTTCTGTGATCCAGAATGTAGTCAAGCAGTCTGTCTGCAACCTCCTCCTTTGACAGGATGGGGAGCTGGAGGGTTTCTTTTCCTGAGAGCAGAGTCACGATATTCGTGTCGGTTCCAAAGCCGGCTCCCTGTTCTTTGAGACTGTTGGCAACAATCAGATCCAGGTTCTTTTTTTCCAGCTTTGTGCGGGAATTTTCTAACATATTTTCCGTTTCCATGGAAAAACCGCAGAGAAACTGTCCCTTCTTTTTGTGAGCCCCCAGAAATCCCAGGATATCTTCCGTGCGTTCCAGAGTGATGCTGAGTTCAGACTCTTTTTTCTTTATTTTCTCATCTGACGTATCTTTGGGGCGGTAGTCCGCAACGGCGGCAGCCTTGATGATGATATCCTGTTCGCCAGCACGTTCCTTTACCGCCTGCGCCATATCGGCAGCCGACGTGATCCCGATGGTCTGTACGCCCATGGGCGGCGTAAGACTGGTTTTTCCCGTTACCAGTGTGACGACGGCGCCTCGCATCATGGCGGCCCTTGCAATGGCATATCCCATCTTTCCCGTGGAATGGTTGCTGATGTAACGTACCGGATCGATTTTTTCCATCGTTGGCCCTGCTGTCACAAGAAGGCGCAGCCCTTCCATGTCCCTGGGCCGCAGCGCCTTTATGATATATTCCAGCAAAAGCTCCGGCTCCGGCATTTTGCCTTCCCCGGTATCACCGCAGGCCAGATATCCTGTGGCAGGGGAAATCACTTCCATTCCGTAGCTTTGGAGAAGCTTCATGTTGTTCTGGACAACCGGGTTTTGGTACATCCTTGTATTCATGGCGGGAGCGATGATTTTGGGACATTGGCAGGCAAGCAGGGTGGTGGTCAGCATATCGTCCGCCAGTCCGTGGGCGGCCTTTGCGATTACGTTTGCGGATGCGGGCGCCACCAGAAATACATCCGTCTGCTTAGCCAGAGACACGTGCTCCACGCTGTGCTGAAAATTCCGGTCAAAGGTATCAACCAGGCACTTATTTCCGGTCAATGACTCGAAGGTGATGGGATTGATAAAGTTTGTGGCGTTTTGGGTCATAATGACAGTGACGTCTGCCGCCTGCTTTTTCAGCATGCTTGCCAGGGAAGCGATCTTATAGGCGGCAATGCTTCCCGTTACGCCGAGCACGACATGTTTTCCTTGCAGCATCTTTTCCTCTCTTTCCTGAATCGGAGACAGCCCCGGACATTTGCATTAAACGGAGGCTTCCGTGTTTTTTCTGTAAATGATATCCAGCCCCTTTAACGTCAGTTCATCATCATAGATCACCTTTTCCCTGCAGTAGGGTACGATACAGCCGGCAAGTCCGCCGGTGGCAACCACGCAGAAGCTGTAGCCGAGCTCCGCCCGGATTCTCTGGATCATGCCGTCCATGCTGGCAGCCTGGCCCATGATGATACCGCTTTTCATGCAGTCTATGGTATTTTTGCCGATGACCTTCTTCGGCGCTTCCAGACTGATTCTTGGCAGCTGGGAGGTACGGCTTTCCAGGGCGTCCAGGGAAATCCGCACGCCGGGCAGGATCATGCCGCCCACATAATTTTTTTTATCATCCACTACGCTGATGGTGGTGGCGGTACCCATATCGATGATGACTGCGGGAGCGCCATAATATTTCAGGGCGGCAACCGCATTGACGATCAGGTCGGCCCCGAGCTGTGCGGGATTATCCATCAGGATATTCAGACCGGTTTTAATACCCGGCCCTACGATCAGGGGCGTGATGTGAAGCAGCTTTATCATCGCCGATTTCACGATATTGACAAGAGGTGGCACCACTGAGGCAATAATGCAGCCCGTAATATCCTGCGTTTTAATCCGGTACAGGTCAAAGAGTGTTTTGAATTCCACCACATATTCCAGCTCCGTCTTTGAAATATTGGTGGATACTCGCTCCACGAAATGCACCTTTTCCCGCTGCGTGCAGCCGATCACGATATTGGTATTTCCGATATCAATTGCTAAGATCATTTTTTCATTCCTTTCCTGAACACTGAATCTGTACTGTTATTTATTTGATCTGGCCCCTGCGGGGCCTTTGACTTCTTTGACCGGTTTGATTCTGGTCAGCGCAAGGCCGACACCGGATACAAGAATTGCGGCAACCACGGACTCCACAATACCGTTAAAGCTGACAACGCCCATAATTACATCGATCACTGCGTCTCCCGCAATGCCAAGAGCGTCTGCGTAGGCGTCCTTATACAGGATAAAGATACCGCTCATGACAAATAACGTATTGGTGAAAGCTCCGGTCAGACCCGCATAAGCCAGGGCGATACTGGACGAACTCTTCTTGGATGCGCTGATTGTCAGCACGAAAAACAAAATAACGCCACAAAGGATGCCGGCCCCGGCGCCGATCAAATTTGCAGCCCCGGTGAGGCTGTTGATAAAGGCCCTCACGGAGAGAAACAGGATGACGGATGCGGCCCCGTGGATTACGATACGCCATATCTTCTGTTCCGATTTCAGAAGATTGCGGATCAGGATATATACAAAATAGGGAAGGACCCCCACCAGTATTCTGGGAACAAAGCAGATATACGTGCTTTTGAATACGCCGGATACCCCGATCATATTTGCCGCAAGAACCGGTGAAAACACGAAAGCGGAGGCGGTAGCCGCCTTGAAGGTATTGTTGATGAAGCTGGTCAGGCCAAATACAAAACCGAGGAATGCGCCTTTTTTCGGTCCTAAAAATAGCGCTCCCAAAATCACCGGGATATGGATCACCGTGGCATTGATGACCACAAGGGGGATATACCCCAGCGGAGTGAAAGCCATTATGACAATAATGGCGGTAAAGAGTGCGGTGAGCACAAGTTCGTAGGTTTTTTCATTTTTCATGGTACGTCTCCTTCTGTTATTATTCTCCCGTAGAGATACAATACAGTAATGATCATACCACATGGATAAATGATTGACAACTGGGGACGGGTTTTTATGTGGGAATCCATTTTGAAAACCCCGTGCCTTCTGGTTCCGGACATGGCGGCAGGCGGATTTGGAAAAGAAACCGAATGGTAATAGAAGATTGCGAAACGTTGTGGTAAACTGAAAAAAACATAAAAACTGAAAAAAGGAGAAGAAGCTATGGAAGCTGTAAAAGTAGTGAAGGATATCGTATATGAGGAAAAGACCGGGGATTTTGGAAAGCTGGATCTGTATCTTCCTGGTGGGGAAAATGCACGGCGCTTCTGATCTATTTCCATGGAGGCGGCCTGGAGGGAGGCGATAAGGAAGACGACAGGGGGATCTACCAGGAGCTGGCGGCCAGAGGGATTGTTGTTGTGAGCGCAAATTACCGTATGTACCCGTTGGCACGGTATCCGCAGTACATCGAAGATGCGGCAAAAGCCGTGGCCTGGGGACTTTGCCATGTGAGGGAGCAGATCAACTATGACCGGGTGGTTGTTGGCGGTATCTCGGCAGGGGCGTATCTGTCCATGATGCTCCATTTCCAGCCGCGTTTCCTGAAAGAAAGCCATGTGGAGGAGAGCTGGATTGACGGATGGATTTTTGATGCGGGACAGCCCACCGTTCACTACAATATTTTGAGGGAACGGGGGCAGGATACAAAGGCGGTTCGGGTGGATGAGGCCGCCCCGATCTATTATCTGGAGGGAGAAGCTGCGAGGGTGAAAAAGCAGTCCTTCCTGATTCTTGTATCGGACGACGATATACCGGGAAGGCGCAGGCAGAACGAACTGCTGATCGACACTATGAGAACCCATCAGTATGAGGAAAACCAGATCGATTACCGCATCATGAGAGGCTATCAGCACACGGGGTATGTAAATGTGAAGGATGAAAAAGGTCATTATCCCTACGCAGAGATGGTATATGAATTTATAGAGGAGATTAAAAAAAAGCGTTCTGAATGATCAGGACGCTTTTTTCTTGGAATATAAAATTCCAGGAAAACACAAGGATCAGCAGATGAATGTCGCAGAAAACCATATTCAAAACGATCTACCAGTATAATAAGGAGCCTCTTTCAAAGGCGGATATGGACAGGCTGGTTGAAATAGCCAGAGACTGCGGCCATGTGAAAAACTACGTCTACGCAAAGTACAGCGGCGTCAACGGGCTTTCAAAAATTTATCCGGGATATACGGTACAGAATGAAATTCTGCGGTTTGTGATGAAACAGAGCCAGTGTTTTGAGGGGATCCTTACAAACAGGGAAGTCATTCTGCAGGGGGAATGGAAAGAGGCATATGAAAAAGTTTCTGATAAGGTAGACGCATACCGGCTGAATCAATATCTGCGCCGTCAGGTGCGAAGGCACCAAAAGCACCCACACACCGAGGCGGCGGACGGGTTTTCGGTTTCGCCCAAGGGATACCGGTATGATGATCACGGAATCTATATTTCCATGAAAGAAAAGCGGCAGCGGCTGTTTATTCCCCTTACGGATAACAACCATTATGCGAGGCAGATCTATCTTCGGCTTTTTCCAGAGGAAGGAAACCTTGTGATCGGGGTGCCGCTTGAGGTAAAACCCAAAAAGCGCAAGACGTGCAGGGCTGAAATAGGGGTAGCCATGGGAATGCATTGTATGTTTGTGACGGACACAGGGAATCGTTACGGCGAAGAATTTCTGGAATATCAATCGGCGCTTGCTAATTACATTCGGGAAAAGAACTTAAGACGATGCAAAAATATGCAGAACAATCCTGGGAAAAAGAAGTACACGGCCGCAAAAGCCAGACTGGAAGCGTCGCTTCATGCTTATATCAATGGAGAAATCAACCGGATGCTGGAAACCGAAAAGCCGGGAATCCTGTATATCCCCAAGCTGCCGGGAACCTCGAAGGCAGGGGTAAGCCGGAAAATAAACGCCTCCGTGACTATGTGGCAGAAAGGCTACGTAAAAAGCAGGCTGGTTCAAAAATGCAGGGAGCGTTCCATAGAACTTGTGGAAGTGTTCGGAAAAGGGATCAGCACCGAATGCAGCGGCTGCATGGGCCAGGGTGAGAAAGAAAAAGGAATTTTCTCCTGTCGGGAATGCGGGTTAAGCCTTCCGGAGCGGGAGAATACCGCCAAAAATGTTCTGAGGCGGGGAAGAGAAAACGTTCATAAGGAAACGAACCACAGATGAATGCGCTGAAAAGCCGTATTTTACCAAAACCGGAGCGGGAGTAGGAATGTGGGAAAATTCTTTTGATAGCTTGCTGTATCCAAGGTTCCGCAGGTATAAAACCAAAAACGGCATTAGAAGCCGGCCCTGAGGGGTCGGGTATTGGGTATGCCAGGACCAGCGGGAACTTTCAGGCAGTGAATTGCCTGGAAGAAGTACCGGAAGCGAGAAGAAGCGAAGCGGAAACGAGTGTGCACGGCGAAAAAATGGAAGAGGGACATCGATGAGAAAAGCCCAGAAGGAAAATGCGGAAGCTTTAACAGATTTGCTAAAACGTGCTCATGACGAGATCAGAAGAGCCGTTGAGCGGAAAAAAATCCCTGCTGCATTGGCACTTTTGGAGGACTGCCAGCAGGCGGCAATTTCGCTGGGCGGACTGACAGAGGAGGCGGAAGGGGAAAACCATGCCGTGATTCCTTTGTTGGAAAAATACTGCGAACAAATCTATCAATTTCACGAAAAACTCATGGAAGAGGAAGCGGAACAGGGATTCTCAGCCGATACTGAGGATATATTCGGATCCGTTCAGAAAAGCCTTTGCCAGATTAAAGACAACATCCAACAGATAAGGATACGCCGGGAAGTGGTCTTTCTGCCTTATAAGGCATCCATGTGGGACAGCCTAGAAAGCGTCTGGAGGGCGGCGGATGAGGATCCGGACTGTGACGCTTATGTGATACCCATCCCTTACTATGACAAAAATCCGGACGGAAGCTTCCGGGAGGCGCATTATGAGGGAGACCAGTATCCGGAATATGTGCCGGTGACGTGGTATGAGGTTTATGATTTTGCAAAGAGACAGCCGGATATGATTTTTATCCACAATCCCTATGACGAATGGAATCATGTGACCAGCGTACACCCTTTTTTTTATACAAAGAATCTGAAGCAGTTTACGGAACAACTCATATATATTCCATATTTCATTTTGGGCGAAGTTGACCCGGAGGATGAGGAAGCACTGAAAGGGATAGAGCATTTCTGCACGGTTCCGGGAGTGATTTATGCGGATCGGGTGATCGTCCAGTCGGAAAAAATGAGGCAGGCTTACATCCATGTGATGACAGACTTTCTGACAGAACAGGGATACGGGAGAGGGTACTGGGAAGAAAAAATACTCGGGCTGGGCTCGCCGAAGATCGATAAGGTGCAAAGTACAAAGAAGATGGAAGCGCAGTGAGCGTGTATCACAAAAAAACAGGGAGAATTTCCCATATAGAACTGAAAGAAGCAGGTAAGCCTTGTATTTCGAAAGCATACACAATCCAAAATGATATCTATATGGTGCCGGCAAACTCAGAGACACCGTTTCTCATTTTTCATACGGAAAGCAATCGGTATGAAATCAGAAAAGATTTTTGGACAAATATCTTTTC
>Ga0137308_101039_pt1 | contig 32824 bp, 26 predicted proteins | sample Inofrocosms_June_FD_97181 | JGI IMG/M metagenome (GOLD analysis project Ga0137308, IMG submission 97181) | Mouse cecal microbial communities from Vienna, Austria - N-Acetylneuraminic and N-Acetylglucosamine D2O microcosms_June | ecosystem: Host-associated > Mammals > Digestive system > Large...
AGCAAAAAAAGCCGCATTTTCCGATGAATATCGGATTGCGGCTTTTTATTGGAAGGTATTGTCAAGCAATTACAATCAGAAATCAACCTCTGTATCGTAATAGCAGCACTTAAGCAGCTTTTCCATTTCCTCTACGCTGATCTTGCGGGGGTTGGATCCGGTGCAGGCGTCGCCGATGGCGTTGACAGCAATATCGTGGAGTCTTTCCAGAAATACGTTTTCGGGAACGAAGCCCTGATCGCAGGGGAAGCTGTCCGCACCGTAATTCTTGATGCAGTGAGGAATGTTAAGGTCATCGTTCATCTTTCTGAGATAAGCGATAAGGTTCTTTACCTTCTCCTCGTCGGTATTGCCGCCTAAACGCATATAGTCGGCAATATGACCGTATCTCTTTGCGGCGGTGGGATCCTTGGCGTTAAACGCGATAACCTTGGGCAGATACATGGCGTTAGCCGCTCCGTGAATGATGTGTGCGCCGTGATCGTCGAAAGCCGCGCCCGTTTTGTGCGCCATGGAGTGAACAATACCCAAAAGGGCGTTGGAGAACGCCATACCCGCAAGGCACTGTGCGTTGTGCATTGTGTCGCGCTTAGTCATATCTCCGTTATAGGAATCAACCAGATCTCTCTGGATCATCACAATCGCGTGAAGCGCAAGAGGATCGGTATAATCGGTGTTGGCTGTGGAAACATAGGCCTCGATTGAGTGTGTCATAGCGTCCATACCCGTATGTGCGACAAGCTTCTTGGGCATTGTCTCCGCAAGGTCGGGGTCAACTATTGCAACGTCGGGGGTGATTTCAAAGTCGGCGATAGGATACTTTATGCCCTTATTGTAATCGGTTATGATGGAGAAGGCTGTAACCTCGGTAGCGGTGCCGGATGTAGAGGAGATGGCACAGAATTTCGCTTTCTTCCTCAGGGCGGGGATACCGAATACCTTGCACATTTCCTCAAAGGTAATGTCGGGATATTCGTATTTTATCCACATGGCCTTTGCCGCGTCGATAGGAGAACCGCCGCCCATGGCGATTATCCAGTCCGGCTGGAATTTCAGCATTGCGTCCGCGCCGCGCATAACGGTATCAACGGAAGGATCGGGTTCAATTCCCTCAAAAAGCTCAACTTCAAAGCCCGCTTCTTTAAGATAAGCGATAGCCTTGTCCAGAAAACCGAATTTCTTCATAGAGCCTCCGCCAGTGCAGATCATGGCTTTCTTTCCGCTGAAGCTTTTAAGAGCCTCCAAAGCTCCCTTTCCGTGATAAAGGTCGCGAGGTAAAGTAAATCTGGTCATTTCAATCAGGTCCTTTCTTATTAGTTGGTTTTATTTTACGCTATTTTTATTTCGCTATTCAATTCCAAACCACAAATGAATTGAACCGCAAAACCGACTTTTACGTCCGCCTTGTTTGTTAAAATTATAACACTCTCTTTAACCTATGTCAACACCTCAATTATTATAATATATCGGTTTCTGTTTTGTAATTTTTTTACGGTAAAAAATGTAACTTTTAAGGAGGCGCCATTTTTTGTGGCATTGCCCCAAAAACAAAAATCGCGCAGAGCAAAACTCCGCCCGATCATAAGGCTTGATCGCGATTTGGAAAAAAACTGATGGTTTTCCTCCAACCCCTTTTCCTTACAAAATTTATATTTATGCTTTTTTAACACTATGGCTTGTTCTAATATACTGCCCCAATTAACTACCTCATTCCGAGATATTGTTCAAATTCCCTTCTGTCCTGACACCTTGTCTTAGCCACTTCTTCCGTGACCTTGCCGCTTCTTACCAGCGAAGCGAGGTTCTGATCAAGCGTAAACATTCCGTCCGCCTTGCCCGTCGCTATGGTATTGGGAATCTGGAATATCTTGCCCTCCCGTATCAGCGCAGACACAGCGTCGGTGCATTTAAGAAGCTCAAGCGCCGCCACTCGTCCCTTTTTATCGGCGGTTGACACAAGCGTCTGCGAAACTATACCTACTAACACGTTGCTGAGCTGTGATCTTATCTGTCCCTGTGAATGGGCGGGGTAAACATCCACAATACGGTCAAGCGTTTCCGCCGCTCCGGTGGTATGCAGAGTTGAAAGCACCAGATGTCCCGTTTCAGCGGCTGTTACCGCGGCGTTGATCGTTTCAAAGTCGCGCATTTCTCCCACCAGAATAACGTCGGGATCTTCACGAAGAGAAGAGCGCAGCGCCTTAGAGAAGCTTTCCACATCAACGTTTACCTCGCGCTGTGTGATCATGGACTGTTTATGATTGTGAACGTACTCGATAGGATCCTCGATAGTGATTATGTGACAGTTTCTCTGACGGTTGATATAATCGATCATTGCGGCCAGCGTGGTAGATTTTCCCGAACCGGTAGGCCCCGTTACCAGAACCATTCCTCTCGGTCTCAGCGCAAATTCTCCCAGAAGCGCGGGAAGTCCCAGATCCTTCAAAGTGGGAATCTCGTTAAGAAGAAGGCGCATGGCTACCGCGTGATATCCGCGCTGACGGTAAACGTTGACTCTGTGCCTCTGCCCCGCCGTGGAAACAAAGGAAAAGTCCGCGTCCAACCCCTGCTGAATGATCTGTTTATGCTTTACCGTAGTAATCTGGTTGATAACGTTTACTATAAGCGGCTCGGTCATATCGGGGTACTTAGCGAATTTTTTTATATCGCCGTTTATTCTGACTATCGGGGGCAGACCCACCGTGAAATGTACGTCCGACGCCTTTATCGCTCTTGCCTCGTCGAGAATTTCATTGATGTCCAGTGCCATTGTCTTGGTTTCCTTTCCAGATTTTTTAATACCTATCCTATCGTAACACATTTTATACTATAAAATTTTTTATTTTTTCGTAATACATTGCCTGCTCCCTTTCAAAAAAATCGAGAAGAGGCTTGAGTTCATTTTCCGTCTGGGCTTTGTGAAGAGCGGAGTAGTAAACGGCCTTATCGTTATCGGTTATTATAACGGGCATTATATCACTGTCAAGACACTGTTTTAATATTATCGCTCTGCCTGTTCTGCCGTTTCCGTCCTGAAACGGGTGGATACGCTCATATTCGGCGTGAAACCCGGCAATATCGGCTAACTGTTTTTTTCCGGAATTGTATTTTAAAATAAGCGCTTCCATTCGGGCGTGGATATTTTGGGGCAGCTCGGTTTCGATATCCGACACCTGATTCGCCCGATTCTTATATTCGCCCACGGGATAACCGTTGGCGTAATCCTCAAAAACCCCGATTTTAAGCTGATAGTGAAACCGCTTTATCATATTGGAATCCAATGGCTTATCAAGCGATTTCAGAACTTCGTTGAACATTTTAAAATGCCCCGTCATTTCCTCGATATCCTTCGCCTTGTATACGGCGCGCTCGTTTTCGCTGAATACCGTGCCGGTGTCGAAAAGCATTGCCGTCTGTTCGCTTGTAAGCGTACGGCCCGCGATTTTATTTGAATTGTAGGCCATCAGCTTTTGTGTGAGTGAATATACGCCTTTTCTGTCGCCTACGGAAAATTCCCGCAAAAGGGAGGATTTCAGAGTACGAGTAAGATTTTTCATATATATTTTTCTTTCACTTTAAAATATTATACGGAATACGTCGCCTTTACAAGTTCGTCAAGCGACGTCTCCCCATTCAGCACCATATCCGTCACGTTTTCCCTCAGAAGCTTGGTGCCGTGTTTTCTTGCGAGGTTGGCTATCTGTTCCTGATTGGCGTTTTTGGAGATCAGCTCCTTCAGGTCGTTGCCCGCCACTATTATTTCGTGAATGGCGGTACGTCCGTGATAGCCCGTGCCTCCGCACTCGCGGCATCCGCCTAATCTGGGCGTATAAATAACCGTCCTTTCGGTTTTTCCCACAAGTCTTAAATCCGCGGGATCATTAAGAATAAGCTTTTCCTTGCAGTGCGGGCAAAGAAGCTTTACAAGTCTCTGTGCCACTACGCCTATAAGCGAGGAAGCCACCATATAAGGCGCTACTCCCATATCCACCAGACGCATTATGGTGCCCGCCGCGTCGTTGGTATGCAGTGTGGAAAGCACAAGGTGTCCCGTGATAGCGGCGCGGATTGCTATATCGGCGGTTTCGCCGTCGCGTATCTCACCTAACATTATAACGTCGGGGTCTTGTCGGAGAATAGAGCGAAGGGCGGCGGCAAAGGTCATGCCCGCCTTTTCGTTTATCTGCACCTGATTTATGCCGTCCATTTTCTTTTCCACGGGATCCTCTACCGTAACAATGTTGACCGTGGGCTTTGACAGCTCGCCCAATGCGGCGTAAAGGGTGGTGGACTTACCGGAACCGGTAGGCCCCGTTACCAGCATAACGCCGTGAGGGCACCGGATAATGCTCTTGAACATTTCATAGTTATAATCGGTCATACCCAAGTCGGTAATTTTTCTCGCCTTTTCGTCGGCGGTGGACAAAAGACGGATAACCACCTTTTCGCCGTAAACGGTGGGAATCGAGCTTACGCGAAGGTCAAGATTGACTCCGTCCACATTGACTCCGTAGCGTCCGTCAAGGGGGACTCTCTTTTCGGCTATGTTCATGCCCGCCAGAATTTTGATACGGGTAACCAAGGCATTATGCACGTTGGGCTTGACCGACATCTGTTCCACCAGATCGCCGTCAAGTCTGAAGCGTATTCTTGTTTTTGTTTTAAACGGCTCTATATGGATATCCGAAGCGTTTTTTCTGAAAGCGTTTTCAACAAGGGTATTGACAAGCTTTACAACGGGGGCGTTGTCTATACGCTCGTCCGAGTTTTCAAGCTCCGCTTGCATAAGCGCCTCGTTGGCGTCGTACTCCTTGTTGATGTCGTTCATCATGTCGCTTACGGTATTTTGTGAGTAAGCGCGGTCTATTGCGTCCACAATGGCGGACTTTGTGGCCAGCATCGGGTAAATTTCCATTCCCGAAGTAATCTTAAGTTCCTCGAAAATATAGAAGTTAACGGGATCGTTGGTGGCTACGTAAAGTCTTCCGCCCTGCATCTTATAACCGATTACGGTATTTTTTCTCGCAACGGCTTCGGGTATTTTCTTTACCGCCTCTCTATCTATTTTTGAGGTAACCAGATCGATATAGGGCACCTTAAGCCTTGCGGACAGCGCGTGAACCACCTGTGTTTCGCTGACGTATCCGAGCTTTAAAAGGATTTCGCCTATTTTTTCCCCCGCAAAATCCGTTTTTTGTTTCACAAGCGCGTCGTTCAGCTGCACATCGGTAATATAGCCCGATTCAACCAGCAGTTGTCCTATGGGTACACTTTTCATGGTATTTAGATTTCCTTTCTATATATCTATATACGAAATTACATTTTTGTATTGCCTTTTCCTCAAAAAAATGATAAAATAGTAATATTATAAAAATCCATCAAAGGCGGTCTGATCTATGGAAAATTTTTTAAACACTGCTGCGGCAATTTTATTTTTTATACTGGGAAGCATTATAGGGAGCTTTTTAAACGTTCTCATCTATCGCCTTCCCAAAAAGGAATCTATCGTAAAGGGTCGGTCTCACTGTACATACTGCGGCAAGCAGATACTGAATATGGATCTTATCCCGATAATAAGCTATATTATACTCAGGGGAAAGTGCCGTTACTGTAAGAAGCCCATTTCGCCTCGGTATATGATAGTGGAGCTTCTGACCGCCTGTTCTTATCTGGCGGCATATGTTGCGCTGGGGTATTCGGCGGAGCTTATTTACGCGGTGATTCTGTTTCCGGTGTTAATTACACTGAGTCTCTGGGATTTAAACCACAAGGAGATACCTTATACTTGCAGTATAATAATAGCCGTTTTAGGCATAATTTCAATATTCACGTCTCATATCCCATGGTATGAGCATCTTATAGGAGCGGTAATTGTGGCTCTGCCTTTCGGGGTACTGTGTTTTCTGGGAGCAATGGGCGGAGGGGACGTTCAGCTTATGGCGGCGGCGGGTCTGCTGCTGGGCTGGAGCATCGTTCCGTCGGCGCTTATCGGTATTGTTTTGGGTGCAATTTTCGGGCTGATTGTGAAAGCGGTTACCAAAAGCAACGTTATAGTGTTCGGACCGTTTTTGTCGGCGGGAATATTTGCGGGGTTCCTTTGGGGAGAGGGAATTATTAACGCTTATTTGGGGCTTATAAGGTGACTGGGTTGGTATAAAGGTATAAACAGGTTAACGGAGGTTTGCGCCTCCGTTTTTTTCTGTTTTTTATATATTTTAACTTTTCTTTTGTTTAAAATTGGGGACTATATAAAACAAAACAATACCGTTTGGACAATCATCAGTATTTGCCGCTCCCTCAGCTGGTTTGATATCCAATGCATTATCAACAGATATTCCAAGTGTTTGAAAAGTAAGATTTTTTTCTTGGTTAGCCACTTCTTCAATCCCGTTTATATTTTTTAAACATTGAGTTGAAATTTTTATATTACTACCACAATTTATTGATACTTTTAAACTTGTATTTTCGTAAAAGCAATCCATAAATAATCGATGTGGTTCCTCTTCATCAGGTGCTATGCTTGTTATAAAATTAGAAATATTAGAAGCATTAGAATATTTTTCCATATCATATATTCTAAATTGATTGTTACAATTTTTGCGAATAACTATAGCTCTTGCTTCCGCCTTGTATCCGCTCACACCACTCTGTGCTTCTGTTAGATAATCTGCCGCTACAGCGTTTATAGTGCTAACATCAACACCGTCATAGCCAACAACTTTAGCTTTTGAAGCAGTTTGCATTATGCTTCTAAAATATTCGTTTATAGTATTGCACATTGTATCCATATGAGCATTTGCACTAACAGATGAAAGCAAATTATTAACTGGTGCAATCATACCTGTAACAATAATGAGGAGTATTGATGATACTAACAACACGACTAAAACCTCTACAAGTGATAGACCTTTTTTATTGAGAAGGCGTCTTACTTTTTTCACGCTTTATTCACCACCAATTATAAATTTGAAAGTGATTTGATTTGTTATACTGGGATTGCTTACAGGTACTTGAAAATAATCAGATAAACTTGTATATAAACTATCGTCTCTGTCAAATGTTATTTGTACTTCATTATTACCTATAGTAGTTTGAATCCTTAAAATATTATTTGATAATAAACATACTTTTTGATCCCAGGAATGGCCCGGTAAAATTTCGTTTACTGCAATATTTTTTATTCCCGAAGGTAATGCTATTTTAACCGATTCATTTTCCAAATAGTTTGTAGATTCGCCTTTAAATTTGATTGTCCAAGTAGTTTTGGTAGCAGTATTTGTTTCGTTGATAGTAATATCGTTAACATTAGAATAACCGCTTACTTTTGGCGAACCATATGTAATGACAAAGGCAGTGGGTGATGTCGTAGATGATCCTGCGACTGATGTGGTAATCACATATTGATCAAAATTATAATCAACAACAGCAAATTTTATATTTCCATCAACATCAGTATAAAATTTCTTTTTTGCTTTTACATCTTCTTGACTGTCAGCGGGAATATTTCCACCCTTGTCAAATGATATAGGTGCCAAAATCGGGTCTTCACTCACTGAAGCAGTAACAGCTATTTCTTCAATCTGCGAATCAATAGCTCTTTCGATTTGCATATTGGAATTACGCTGTTTAACAGTAACAGACAGTATCATTGTTAACAATAAAGAAGCTATTGCAAGAACAGCCATGGCAACAATACATTCTACCAGTGTAAACCCATGCTTTTTTATAATTTTTTGATTTTTCAAAAGAAACACCTCTTATCTATAGCCTATTGTACCATAATTTTTTATTGGTATATTAGAATCACTTGAATCACTTCCTGTTTCCGCAATTAGATATTTAACTATATCATAAGGGTTATAATTCGGCTTAGATATGTATGTGTTGCCGTAATCATAAGGTTGTGCAAAAATAAGGGCAGCGGAAGGGTTGGTATATGTATATGTTCCTGCAATCATTCCTCCAAAATATGCGATACCTCCATTTGAACCATCAACGGTTAGTTTACCGTTTGGAGTATAGACATATCCAAAAAAAGAACTTTTACCTAAATCAATAACATTCTTTACTCCATTTGTAACCAAAAAAATATTATTATTACACGAATGGTTTTTTAAAATACCATTACTATCTAAAACATTTTCTATAAGTTTTTGCATATCTTCATCTTTTATTTTTTGAACATCAGATTGAATCCAACCTTTAAGAAGATCATAATCATCACTATTACTTCTATTCAAAATTTCCTTTAATAGATTTATATTTGAAATTATTGTTTGATCTTCCATAACAAAATTAGTATTATCCGGAAGAACAAATATCACCGCATAATCTCCCTTTGTTAATATTGTCGATCCAGTTTTTATTTTGAATGTATCAGGGTCATCAAGTAGAACATATACATTATGCAGAGAAGCATCTATTAACAATGTTTTAGCACTATTATTATATGAGTGAAGTATAATTTTATCTGAATTAGGATTAGTCGTGTGATAGGCCTTCTCCTTACCGCTCTCGTCCTTTTGAGGAACATCTAAATTAATTTCTTCAACTATTTGTAAATCAGCAAGATGATTATATGCATTCCACTTTTGATAACTGTTTACTTGAGTTTTTTGGCTAACATATGGTTTAATATCACTAAAACTTGCTATTGAAGTATTGGGGTATTCGGAAATAAATCCATCATTTATTTTGCCATTAACAGTTGCAGAATTTTTTTCAATTCTCATATCAGGAGATGATGTTTGCAAAACATTATCAATATATAAATTTCCGCTATAAACAATTTTTTTGATTTGATTTAATTGTTGTGAACTTAAAAGATACACATCTCCGTTTACATAATATGTCCCTAAATTTGATAAATTATCAATTTTTCCTATATACAAATCTTTATTAACATAAAAGGTAGTATTTTGGCTACCATTACTCTGTTGATAACAATTACCATTAACAAATATTTTCTCGCCATTGCACTCTCTACGTAAATAAAAATTTTCACCTACATAAATAGCTTTACAATTCGCATTTATTATTTTACCATAACCACTGCTATTGGCCGTTTCCATGTCATTGCCCACGAAATAGTATGGAAAACTTAAATCGGAACCTCCACTGCCATCTATTAAAAACTTTCCGTTTACTACTAAATCACATCTTAATGTACCTTGTGGTTCATATGATATTGCTCTATCAAGTAAATCACCATGAACATACATGGACCTGTGTACTCTTGTATTACCAGTTTTAAACTTTGTAAATGGATTTTCAAAATAAGCTTCACCATAAATGGAACCCGATGATACAATCGCATCTTCCGGGCGATTTCCTGTACAAGTAAGGAATCTTGTGAAATAATCCGCTGTTCCAAACTCGATAAAACGTATTTGTGATATTGATGTTGTTTCATTATTCACAGATACATCAACGTTAATTTTAAAATATTGCCTCGTATTGTCTCCTGAGATTGGCTCACCCTGAACATCTGCGTTATCAATAACAATTTTTGCCCTATCATTTATATTTTCCAGTCCCATTTCTTTTAAATTAATTTCGTCAGAAGTAATAGGAAAATCCTTACTAATAATTTTTCCGGCAAGTGTATTTTTATAATCATTATCATTATCAATACTTTTTATAAGGTCAAATTGTTTATCTAAAAAATCAGATACCGCATTACATAAAGACACCGCCGTCTGATAACTCTGCTCGCTGCTATACCTGACATTAACCGAACTTTGCTGATTATTTACAATATAGAAAGTAGCCGAAGCCGCAACAATCAGTATCGACATTACAACCACAACAAGGAAAAGGACACTTCCCTTTTTATTCAGCAGTTTTTTCATCATTATGCCGTCCTTTCACCGCCCTTCGGGCGGGTTCTGCCGCATTTGCGGAATTTTCTCTCTTTATTTTCGCTCTGTTTTTCAATTCGCCGCCGGAGTATCCGTCTGTTCGGACTGCTCCTGCCCGGCTTCCTCGTTCTCTTCGATCTGAAGCTCCTTTACACAGTAAAGGGTCATATTTATACTGTAAGTTGATTCGTCCGTATCTTTTACATGCGTATCATCGGAAGTTTGCGCGGCGGACTGAACGGGTAACGGGTTTCCGTTTTCGTCTGTGACGGGCGGAAGGGTAGGAGTCTCCCGTTCGGTTGACGCGGGGGCTTTTGTGTAATTTATCTCGGCGCTGTGAATATAGGTGGCGCGCTCGAGATTGTGGACATAATCAAGAAAATCAAGATATTGCTGCCTGGTGCAGGTCACGTCAAAGTCGGCGGTTATGGAGCCTATGGTCTGGTTCTCCGCTGAGAGCTGAAGCCGCTTAAGGTCTTTCAGAAGCTTTGATGAAAGCTCTTCATAAATTGCCGTAAAAGCCTCGTCCTCAATAACATTGCCGTCGGCGTCGTAATTAAGGTCATATTGGCTAAGGTCAACTCCTTGGCTGTCACGGTAGCCGGAATATTCTTTAAGAGGATATGTTACGAAGGTTTCCACAAAAGTGCTCAAAGATAAAGTCGAAGTGGTAAATTCGCCGATTCTCAGGGAGTCGGTGCCTATGCCGCCGTTTTGCAGTATTTCCCTGAACATAGCGTCCGCCTGATAAGTGGTCATATCGTCGTAAAAATAATCGGCATAATCCTTTGCCGCCTCCATAGCGTCTTTAAGCTCCTGATCTATGGTGGATTCTCTCGTTAAGCTGTTGTAAAGCTGATCGCGGCGTACTCTCGCGTCTTCGAGACTCGCTTTGTTGCCGCTTATCTTCTGGTATTCGGGAACAACCAACATAAATGCCCCCACAGCCATAATAACTATGGCAAGAAACACGGCTAATATAACCTTTTCCTTATTGCTTAATTTCATACCCGTTGCCTCCCTTCAAAAGCATAGTCAGGCTGAATGTGTAGGTCATGGGGGAGTTTTCGTTTTCCGGGTCTTCGGGCATTCCCTCATAGCCGTTATAGGATATGTTTTCAAAATATCCCTGTTCCACAAGCGCCTTTACATATTCGGAAGGCTTGTTGTCCGCGTCGGCGGTAAAGGTAGCGGATACGTTGTAGCCGTCTATTCTCACGCTTTCCGTTATCATCATTCCCTCAAGCAGGGGTTCTTCAAGCTTTGTTTTTATATCGCTTATCATGGCGGGCTGAAAATCAAACAAATCCTTGGCAAGCTTTATGTTGTCGCCGTATTGGGTAATGCCCGACAGCTTATTTATCTTTTCGTTGAGAACGGTGAGTCTCTCCTGAATTTCGGGAGCGTTTATTTCGGCTTCCACCACGTTTCTCTGAGATATCAGGTTGTTGTTTTCGGTATTGAACAGGTAATATGCGCCCGCCACCGCGGCGGCGGAAAGGAGGAGACTGAGCACAAGAATCGCCCCGTATGCGCTCGTGGACTTTTTCTCCTTTGCGGAACTTGATTTAAGCAGGTCTATGCGATCGTAGTCGCGCTTGGGTTTAAAATAAGCGGAAACAGCGTTTGCGTACTGAGCAAAATCAAATTCACAGAAGGAGACTATGTTTCCGGGCGCGTTCAGCGCGTGGCTTGAAGTGTTAAAGGATGACATCGCGTTGGTAAGGAGAATAAGGTCGGGAATCTGACCGTAGAAGCTTATTTCCTTTAAGGGCTTGGCATTGGGGCGGCTGTTCAGGAATTGAATCATACGGTAAACATTGTCGTAAACCGCCTGTACCAAAGAGTCTGGGTCTCCGTTTATCTCGTCGGCGTCAATGGACACGCGGCGGGAGAAGGAAAGCCTTCCGTCGTCGTAAAGGTTTATACTGATAAAGTCGTATTCTATCTGTACCATCATCAACGGCATCTGGTTGATAAGCTTCTGACTGCTTTCCACCATACGAGTGATACAGCTTGTGCTGACGTAAAGGGCTTTGAGAGAAAGACCAAGCTGTGAGAAAAGCCTTACATATCCGTCCGCCAGCCTCTGGGGTACGGCGGTGGCGAGGACTCTGATCATGGGGGTCTTGTTCTCGTCCTCAAGCTCTTCAACTATATTAAAGGATATATTGTAATCGGCGTTGAGATTCATATTGCTTTTGATCATCGTCTCGACTACAAAAGAATTTTTGATGTTCTTGGGGCGCGGAAGTATAAGCTCTTTGTTGAGGATAAGGCTGGAGCCTATTTCGGCTATCATATCCTTTTCCTTGATGTCGTTGGTGGTGAAAAAGTCCAGAAGTTCCCCCGCGAGCATTGGAACGTCGACAATAAAGCCGTTTTCCACAAGTCCCGTGGGAAGAGTCAGGGTTTCCACCTGAATAACCCTTATTTTGCTCCCCATAAGCGAGCCGCGGACTATCTTGATATGATGGTCGGTAAAGTCAAGTGAAAGCATATGTATTATTCCTTTCGTTTTTTGGGAGGAAACAATTCGCGTTCTTATACCAATAAGGAAATTGGCTACGCTATGTTGCCCATCGCCTGATACATCGCGGGATATATCGCCAGAAGTATGGCGCAGACAAGAACGCCCATTATAAGTATCATCGCCGGCTGAAGCATCGCGGTAAGGCGGTCTATGGCGGTATCCGCCTCATCGTCGTAATAATCGGCGGTTTTATCGAGTATCTCATCAAGAGTTCCCGATTCCTCGCCTACCAATACTACCGATACGAATACGGGATCGAATATTCCCGTCCTGCCCAAGGCAGTGGAAAAGCTTTCGCCCTGCTTTACGTTTTCGATAACCGTCACAAACTCCTGGCTTATATAGCTGTTGCCCAAAACCTGCTCCGATTTCTGGATACATTCAACCATGGGCATACCGGAGGAGAACAAGTTGCTCATTGTGTGGGCGAACCGAGAGGTATAAATGGTACAGATAAGCTTGCCCGCTTTAGGAATCCTTACCTTTGTTCTGTCCCACCACAGCTTTATTCCGGGTACCTTTTTAAGGAATTTTATAAGCAGCACAATCGCCGCTATAACTCCTATGTAAATATACGGATAATGCACCATACTGTCGCTTACCGAAAGGAGAAAAGCGGTAAAAGCGGGGATATCGTCGGGATTGCTGAACATGCTCGCGAAGCTCGGCATTACGAAAGCAAACAGAGCTACCACGATTACCAGCATTATAATTCCCAAAATTATAGGATAGCTCATGGCGGACTTAATTTTGTTGCTGGTTTTATTTTCTTTATCGTAATGAGAGGAAAGGCGTTTCATTATATGGTCGAGGTTACCGCTGCTCTCGCCCGCCGCGACCATGCTTACAAACAGGTTGGGGAAGGCGTTCCCCTGTGAAATAAGGGCTTCGGAAAAAGACTTTCCCCTTTGCACGTCGTCGTACATTTCAATCAGCAGCGCTTTTTTCTTCTTGTCCTCCTGCTGATTTATAAGGATCGACAGGGCTTTTATAAGGCTTATGCCCGAAGTGAGCATAGTGCTGATCTGTCGGGAAAAGAAAGCCAAATCCTTGGTTTTGAATTTAACCTTTGCGTCCTGCATCTTTTCCGATTCCTCGGTAAACGATGAACAGAACAGCCCCTTATCCCTGAGCTTTTTCACCAACGCGTCCTTGTCCTCGGCGTTTTCCTTGCCGCGGACGGTTCTGCCGCTTAAATCGGTGGCAATATACCTGAAAACAGCCACTTTTTTGACCCTGCCTTTCCGTAAAATCTTCCTAACAATTTATGTTAATTATAACATAAAAACAATAAATGTACAATAAAAAAACGAAAAGTTTTTCACTTAACTTACATTTTTTGTTGAAGTTAACAAAAAAACGGGTTCATAAATTACACAAAAGGCAAAACAATAAACCCGTTAATTTGTCACTTATAAAAACATTTGTAACCAAAAAATTATTCGGAGAGCATAAACATATCGTAAATGACCCTTATCGCCTTTTCAAAATCCTTCTCGTCTATTCCTACGATTATATTAAGCTCGCTGGAGCCCTGATCTATCATTTTGATATTTATATCGGCATGGGAAAGGGCGGCAAAAATACGTGTGGCGGTTCCTTTTTTCTCGCGCATATTTCTTCCCACCACCGCGACCAGCGCCATATTGTTTATTACCTCGATATGATTAGCGTGGGTTATCTGTGAAATATAGCGCACGGTATCGGGATGACTGTTAAGCTCCTCGGTGCTGACCACTATGCTCATGGTGTCGATACCGGTGGGAATATGCTCGAAGCCGAGGCCTTCGTTGTCAAGAACCGTGAGAATGCGCCTTAAAAATCCTACCTCGGAATTCATTTCGTCCTTTTCTATGGAGATAACGCTGAAATGCTTTTTGCCCGCTATGCCCGTTATAATCTTGTGCTCGGTGCCTTCGGGGGCTTCGGGGACAATCATTGTGCCCGGCGCGTCGGGAAGGTTGGTATTCCTTATATTTATTGGTATTCCGGCGGCACGGACGGGGAAAATAGCGTCCTGATGAAGCACCGATGCGCCCATATAGGACAGCTCGCGCAGCTCTTTATAGGTGATATAGTCGATTATCTCCGGATTTTCAACCACATGGGGATCCGCCGCAAGGAAGCCGCTCACATCGGTCCAGTTTTCGTACATTTCGGCGTTTATGGCTTTGGCGACCACCGAACCGGTAAAATCGCTTCCCCCGCGGGAAAATGTCTGAATCGTGCCGTCGGGCTTAGCACCGTAAAATCCCGGTATTACCGCTTCCGAATAGCCGCCTAACACGGAGGAAAGACAAGCGTCGGTAAGATCAGGGTCAAAATCACCGTTTGCGGTGAAAAACACGCATTTCGCCGCGTCAACGAACTGAAAACCCAGATAATTGGCTAAAATTATACCGTTGAGATACTCGCCTCTGCTGGCAGCGTAATCTCTTCCCACCCGTTTTTTAAAATTTTCGGTTATTTTTTCGTACTCGTTATCAAGGCTTATGGTAAGCCCCAGATCGCTTATTATCCCGTCAAAACGGTCGGCGATTGGGAGAAATTCAGCCGTGGCGTTTCTTCCGAGACCCACCGCGTCATAGCAGGAATATAGCATATCCGTAACTTTTATATCTTCGGGAGAACGTTTTCCCGGAGCTGATGGAACAACGTAGCGCCTTTTGCGGTCGCTTCGTATGATCTGAGCCACTTTTCTGAACTGATTGGCGTCGGCAAGTGAACTGCCGCCGAATTTTACTACTTTTGCCATTGTATCTGCCTTTCTTTGGTTGAAATTTTTGGGTATACTATATTATTTGCAAATAAGGGAATTTTTGATATTATTTATTGTAAAAGCAAAATCCTGTTAATAAAAATATTAAGCAAAATGATTCCTTTTTGATTATACAATTTTAATTCATTATAACATATTTTTTATAAAAATGCAAATTTTTCTTTTTATATTGACAATCTCCCCAGTTTATGCTATATTATAAGCGGGGAAGGCACCCATTACAAAAAACGGCATTTTACAAATTGTTCTTAACGCGCTCCTTTTTCTCCCGCATACGATTTCGGGAGCATTTCAGGCAGCGTTCTGAAAACGTTTATTGAAACGCCGAAAACGATTAAGGACACATATTTTTGGTTACAAGGGGGGAGATACCCATAGGAAAAAACGTAATTGTAACAGACGAATTCGGAAATAAGCTCACAAGCACTTACCCTAAAAGGGCAAAGGGTTTAATAAAAAATGGGCGTGCCGAGCGTGTCGGTGAGAACGAAATTCGTCTTATAGGCTGTTCGGTTATGCCTTGTACGGAGGATAATATGAACAACACATACACGACAAACATAAACGAAGCCGAAAACTTAAGCACCGTGACCATAGTCCCCGAAACGGGAGAGGTCATTGAACCCACGGAAAATGCGGAGAATACGTATGAGTCTGCTTCCGCAAAAAAGACAGCGAGAAGGTTGTTTTTTGAACCGAGAAGCTGGAAGCCGGCCAAGAAAGTAGACAGCACCGTTTCGTCCCGTTCCTTTATTTCAAGTCCCTTCGGTGAAGGACTCATCGAGGCATACATGTTAGGAGACTGGAACTGGAACTGGTCGGTTATTGAAACGGCGGATATGACGTTAGAGAAAAACACCGATTATGAGTTTATTTTCTGGCTTAACGGCGGAGAAAACGAAACGGCAAACGAGGTCTGTAAGCTTGAAGTGATCTTTGACAACGATTACGAAGATAGATACACCTATAATCTTAATCGCGATTTTATCCGTTATGAAAAGCACTTCAAGGGCTGGTACCTGTATCGTATTCCGTTTAATACGGGAAACGCCTGCTATACAAAGCTTCAGCTTACCGCGATGCGCGCTTATACCACGTTTATCAAAGCAGAGGATCCGGAAAGCTATATCGGACTTCCCGCGGGTGTGCCACCTGTTGGCGTACCTCAGCGGCATAATATTGTTTTCAAGGACGGTTTTCCCGCTAACGCTTCATGGTCTTACAGGGCGCTGGGTGAAAAGGCCTTAAACAACAATATGCATACGCCGAAGGATTTCAAATTTTTCGGAGAAAATCATTTTGAGCGTAACGAAAGAAAATCGCGTTTTGAGGATTCCGAATCCATGGAGCGGAATATAGAATCAGTTCTGTACGAATTTGAGGAAGGTATACGGGATCGTCTTAACGGTGCTTTAACCGACGACGTTATTGATGAAGTGATCCATAATCAGGATGTCGAAAGTATTAAGGAACAAATTATCCAACAGTTAAAGGATAGCTTAAATATTTAAAAAGCATAAAAACAGGAAGCGGCAATATTCGCTTCCTGTTTTTATGCTTTTATTTTTTCAGAAATCTCTCCATAAGCGTATGTCCAGCGCCTACATAATTTCCCGTTTTTTCGGCGCTTTCCTCGCAGAAATTATCCACGCCCTTTTCGGTCTTACCGCTGTCATATATAAGATACGGAACGGGAGCGTTGGTGTGCGTTTTAAGCGCCAGCGGAGTGGGGTGATCGGGACAAATCAGCACTCTTATTTTCTCCCCCTCAAATTCCTTAAGTATCGGTCCCAATATCAGTTCGTCTATCAACTCGATGGATTTAACTTTATTTTCCGTTTCAAAACGATGTCCGCATTCGTCGGGAGCTTCAACATGAATGTAAACAAAGTCGCTTCCGCTCTTAAGAGAGTCTATCGCCGCTTTTGCTTTTCCGCCGAAATTGGTGTCTATATATCCCGTGGCGCCCTCCACGTCAATTACCTTCATTCCCGTAAACTTTCCTATACCCTTAAGAAGGTCTACGGCGGAAATCATTGCGCCTTTAAGCCCATATTTTTCCTCAAAGGAAGTCAGCTCCTTGCGCACCCCCTCGCCCCAGAGCCAGATGCTGTTGGCGGGGCGAAGCCCTTTTTCCTCCCTCTTTTTGTTCACCGGGTGATCCTTAAGCAGAACATAGGATTTTTTCATCATGTCCAGCAGTTTTTTTCCGTTTTCATTTACCCCCAAATAATCCGTAATTTTCCTTCCGGTTATATCGTGGGGAGGTGTCAGAGAGCCAATGTCAAGAGTACCCTTGTCCCAGATCAGACAGTGGCGGTAGCTTACGCCGCTGTAAAAGGAAAACTCCTCGTTTCCTAACTTTTCCCGAATGAACTTTATAAGCTCCTTAGCCTCGGCGGTGGAAATATCCCCCGCGCAGTAGTCCGTCATGGTCTTTTGAGCGTAGTCTTCTTCGTCGGAAAGCGTAACCAGATTACATCTGAAAGAAACGTCAGTGGGCTTCATATCTATTCCTATGCTGCCCGCTTCCAGCGGCGAGCGTCCAGAATAATAAACCGCTGGGTCGTAGCCCAAAACGGACAGATTTGCCACGTCGCTTCCCGGCTTAAGGCTGTCGGCAACGGTTTTCACCATGCCTATTTCCGAAATCTTGGCGAGCTTGTCCATATTAGGCTTACTTGCCGTCCCCATGGGAGTTTTTCCGGGCAGATCCTCACGCGGGAGATCCGCCATTCCGTCGCAGAGCAAAACAATGTATTTCATTGCCGTTGTGTTCCTTTCCTTTGCCTTTCCCAGAATCCCGCAAAGGGTATTTCTTTTGCGGAAAAGCTTTTGTTATTGAGATAATTTAAAATTCCCCCTTCTGAGGTGAATTTAAATGTTAGCATATGGCTGCACAAAGCCTGTGCCTTAAAGCCGTATTTTACGTTTACGCGGTTTATCCCGTATTTTCCGTCCCCCAACAAGGGGTGGCCGATATACGCCATATGAGCCCGTATCTGATGGGTGCGCCCCGTAAGAAGCTCTATTTCAAGGAGTGACAAATCACCGGTGCTTTCCAGAAGCTTGTATTTTGTTTTTATTGTAAGATTTGTTTTTGTTTTCTCTTCACTTATGCTTACAATGTTTTTCTCGGAGTCCTTTTCAAGATACGCCGTTAAAGTGTTTTCTTTTGGGAACACTCTACCCAGTACAATACAAAGGTATTTTTTCTCCAGCTCGCGTTTTTTTATTTTTTCGTTTAATATCCTGAGTGACTCCGCGTTTTTCGCCGCAATTACTATTCCGCTTGTGTTTCTGTCTATTCGGTTGCAGAGAGCGGGAGCGAAAACATGTTCGTTTTGCGGCAGGTATTCGCCTTTTTTATAAAGATACTTTTTTATCCGTTCGATAAGCGTGTCGCGGGCGCCGTCATTGTCGGCGTGTACCGTTAAGCCCTGCTCCTTGTCAACCAGAAGAATATTTTCATCTTCATATATTATCGTGATATTGTCCCCCGCCGTCATAAAGTCGTCGACGCTTTTGGGTTCATCGCACAGCAGGCGGTCGGGGAGAAACAAATACACTTTGTCGCCCTTTTCAAGTTTGTGAGAGGCTTCGGTTCGTTTTCCGTTCAGACGTATGTCCTTGTTTCTTACCGCCTTGTTTATATACCCCGACTTAAGGGTGGGAAACAGCTTTGACAGAAATCGGTCGAGACGCTGCCCGCCGTCGTTTTCTTTTATTATTATTTCTTTTTTCATCGCTGGATTCTTACAAATCCGAATTTTTCAAAGTGCTTCACCGCTTCGTTGAAAAATTCGTTGGAATTGGCGCAGTGCTCCCCAACTTCCTCAAGTGACTGCTTAGCGTCTGTCCATCGCCTGTCGGCGGAATCGGCTTCCTCTTTGTCGCAGAGCCATATCCGATTCTGCCATGTGCCGAACGCCAGATCGATTATGTAGGTTCCGTCAGCCATTGAGTTTACCGCCTTTCACGCCGCCTAACTTAGCCTCGGCGAGTATATTTGATTTAAAAGTAAAGTTAAGATTTTTAAGCTCTCTTTCTCTTTTAAGGGCAAGAGATACCATTTTGTCCAGAAGCCGGGGATATTTTACGCCAACCGACTCCCAGAGATAAAACGCAAGACTTCCGGGGATAGTGTTGATTTCGTTTAAATAAACCTTATTCTCATCCGAGTCAATCATAAAATCTATTCGCGAAACGCCGGAGCATCCTAAACACTTAAAGGCCTTGACGGCAACGGAACGTATTTCTTCACGGGTTTCCTTTGAAATATCGGCAGGTATTTTGCGCTTTAAGGAAGCCATTCCGCTTGATTTGGATTCCTTGGCTCCTCCGCTCACGTATTTGTCCTCAAAGCTCAGTATTTCATCGCTGCCTATCGGCTCCTCACACTCGCTGGCTTCTGCCTCATCCTTGTCGCCGCACACCGAACAGTTTATTTCACGCAGGTTTGTTATCGCCCTTTCAACCAAAACTCTCCCGGAAAATGTAAAGGCGTAATCCAAAGCCTCGGCAAGTCCGTCCTTGTCCCTTCCGATTTTTATTCCCACGCTGGAGCCTAAGTTAATCGGCTTCACTATGGCGGGGAATCCGATTTTTTGCTCTGTTTCGTCAATTATTTTATCCGAGTCTTTGGCATACTCCAAAGCAGTAACGGTAACGCAGTCAAGCACCGGTATGCCGTTATCTTTTAAAACCGCCTTCATAACGTACTTATCCATTCCCACCGCCGAAGAAACCACGTCGCAGCCCGCATAAGGAATATTTAAGGTCTGAAAATATCCCTGAAGCGCGCCGTCCTCCACGTTTGTCCCATGTACTACAGGAAAGGCAACGTCTATTTCCGCTTCGGTGCTGTCCCCAAATTTTTTCATGGGATAACGTACAAGCTTTGTTCTGCCGCCGTCGTTTACGACGATAACGCGGGTGCTTTTCCTGATCAAAGCCGGAATGTCTCTGTACTCCTCTATTTTTCCCGCGTATTCGCCGGTATAGAACTCGTTGTCTTTTGTAATATATACGGGAATTACATCGTATTTTTCACGGTCGAAGGCGTTGAACGCCTGTATAGCCGAGATGACGGAAACCTCGTGCTCAACGCTTTTTCCGCCGAAAAATACTCCTACTCTTATTTTCATAACTGTAACCGATCCTTTACATATTATTTTATTTGTTAATAATTATCCGGCAAATCATTTTCAAGTAATACAATCTTTCTGCTTTCTCCCGCATTTAACGAATCCGCTTTTGCCAGCGCCCCGTTCAGATCCCCTGCCACAAAGCTCTTTTCCTCCGGATATCCCGCTTCCTTAAGCCCGTCGATAATTGCCTTCGCCTGTTTTTCGCCTACCGCGATCACATAATCGCAAACCTCCGCCGCTTGACTGCCGAAGGATTTATTCAGTTCATATTCCTTTTCCCCCAATTCAACCATTCCCGGTGTAATAAGAATCTTATATCCTTCCATCAAAGCCAGCGTATCAAGCGCCGCTTTTGCTCCGGCGGGATTGCTGTTGAAAGCGTCGTCGATTATGACCGAACCGCCCTTGTCGATTATCTCCATTCGGTGGGGCACCGCTTCAAGACGTCGAACAGGCGTTTTAAGCTCCGCAAATGACACCCCCAGAGTATTTGCCGCCGCTATGGCGCCGACTATATTCTGTACGTTGTGCCCGCCGATAAGCTTGGTGGAAAAGTCCCCTTTCTCCTCTCCGTGGTGAACGGTAAAGGAAGTGCCCTTTACGGTAACGGAGATATTATCGGCGTAATAATCCGATTCGGCGGACAGCCCGTAAGAAATGACATTCTTGTTTATTTGCCTGTTTCTGATATACTCGTTGTCATAATTTAAATATACCGTTCCGTCTGTTATGCAGTCGGCTATTTCAAATTTTGTCTTTATGATGTTGTCAACGGACTTAAAGGTTTCAAGGTGCTGTTCCCCTATTGATGTAATCATGGAATGCTTAGGCTTTACGATATCGCATATTTCTTTAATTTCGCCCACTCCCTTTGCCCCCATCTCGCAGATAAAAAAGTCGTAGGTGGCGTTAAGGGAACCCCGCACCGTCTTAACCACTCCCATGGTGGTATTATAGCTTTCGGGGGTCATTAAAACATTGTACTTGGCGGATAAAAGCTTATTGAGATAAAATTTTGTGGAGGTTTTGCCATAGCTGCCAGTTATACCTATTGTGACAAGATTGGGTAGCTCGCTTATAATGCGCTTTGCGTCGTTGATATAGTGATTGTTGACGCCTTTTTCGATAGGCTTGTTGATAAAATTGGCTATCATCGGCATAAACAGGGAGAATACCTGCCATAAGCATAAAACGGAAAGATTAAGCCCGCTGTAAAAAAGGAAAATCATCGACAGCGCACAGACCGCCCCGTACAATATTGCGGAGGTTGCGCACATACGTATAACGCGGGGTGTGAAAACCAGCTTTTTCTTGGCGGGCTTGCTTTTGCACAGATAAAGTCCCGTTATTATGAGTATTGAACATATCAGCAAATCCCACGTGTTCGCCTTATAAGGCTCATATATCATATGTGAACCTAAAACATCTTCCGTATGGGAAATTCCCACCGGATTTACTCCGTAAAGAGTACCGTTCATAATAAAGCAGGATACGAAAGCGAAAGCCGCCGCTAAAAGAGAAGGAACATGTCTTTTCAGCACCTCTCCCATGTTTTCCTTTATCCACTTGAACTGTTCCGAAGCATGGTAGGAGTTGAGCTGAAACATATGCATGTATCTTATAAAATTAAGGATAAAGCTGTATAACAGGGTGACAAAAAACAAAAAATACGAGGCAATATAAATATAGTTTGACATAAATATCGACCGTTCCTTATACTGTTTTAAATTATATTAAAAAACGAGCTTATTATGCGGCAAAAACGCCCGCCCTGTTCCAGAAAGGCGTAGTGGCCGCAGCCTTCAAACACCACCAGCCCCGCGTCGGGTATCAGCTTTTCCATAAGCTGACCGTCGGACAGCGGAACGGCATCGTCACTCTGCCCCCAAACAAGAAGCGTCGGAACGTCTATATTGGGAATAAGAGAAGTCAGATCCTCGTTAACAACCTTTACAAGGCATTGCCTCATAAGTGGAGAAGCGGCGTTATAATCCGCCGAGCCGTTTTTTCTTCTTAAATTTTCCAAAGCGTCGGGCATGATTTTTTTGCATATTTTTGTGGACAGGATCCCCTTTCCGATTTTATAGCAGCGGGTTTTAAGCTTCCCTTTGAAAGTGGGCTTGGGCTTTATCCCCGCGCTTCCGGTAAGAACGATCTTTTGTATATCAAACGGAATATTTTCTCTTGACATAAGTTTTATCGTAATTCTTCCGCCAAAGCTGTGAGCGATTATATAACAGCTTTTTATTCCGTTTTTTTCACAGAAGGATATGACGAAATCCGCGTAATCGTCAACCGACCATGGCTCCTTCGGCTCGCCGCTTTCGCCGAAACCTGGCAGATCGGGGGCGTATACCTTAAAATGAGGGGAAAGACATGAGATTATGTGTGAAAACAGCTTTATATTCGCTCCCCAACCGTGAAGCAGAAGTACGCATTTTCCCTCCGCGTTCTCTCCCTCGCAGATATAGTTTATGTTAAGTCCGTTTATTTCGGTAATCAAGATTAACCTCCGATAAAATTGTCAGATAAATCCATACTTATATATTATATATCCGTATTTTTTTTTTGTCAAGAAAAAACAAAGAATTTCGCTCTTTGGAAATCACCGCATTCCGACAAAAAATTACCCTACTTATTTTTTACGCGCAATCCCCCCCGAATATGCGGATTCGGGGGGGATTGCGGAGGATTTTATCATTTTCATGAAAAAAATGAGCTGTTCCCTTAATATATAAACGGAGAAACCGGAATATGTTGACGCAGAGATCTCCGCCCGCAATATTTCACAGACAGAAATCCTCCACTGAATATATTATATACGCCGATGGTGTTCAAATTATGACGGTTATATATTTGTTTTTAAAAATATATGGGACAAGAAATAAAAATGTCAAAAAAACAGGTATAACCGCTGCCTGATGTCCCCCAGCCTCTTATACCAATCTTTGGTCAAAGTATAGACAAACTTGGCGTCGATCGAAAATTAAGGCAATACCGCACAATGATTTTGTGTGGATTGCGCCGTCAGGCGGTCATTGTGCGGCGGCGCCTTAACATTACTTGATTATTTCTAACATTGCTGCAATGTCCTCGGTTGCCATTGTTACTTTTGACTTTTCGATTAAGATATTCCCCCCTGTCATTATGTATGACGGCATTACTCGAATACCCTTATAATAAATTTCGCTATTCCGCAATTTATAGGTCGAAACAGCGGGAACAGCATTTTTCTTTGTTGACTTTTTCGCAATCATATTAAAGGCTTTCTTTGCAACATCACCCATAAGCATAATAACCTTTATATTGGGAAATAAAGAAAGCTCTGCCTCTAAATAAGGCAAACTGTTTTCAATACTGCTTTTATCAATAGCATATTCTGTCTTTGGGGTTTTTACGGCATTTGTAATATAGATACCCATTTGTAAAATGTCTTGTATTGAAGTAACCTCTGTTCCGGCTCCTTGTAAAAGAGGAATAGTTGTTTTCAGATAATCAGCGTCGGGGGTTCCATAAAAGTCCTGTAAAGGGTCGGCGGGAACAACTTCATTTATCATAATTGCCTTAATCGTAAGTGGGTCAATCTCAATGTTGTTTAGATATATGTCGTTTGCTGTACCTGCTTTCGTTTCAAGTTCTTTTTTAACGTTCATATTTTTATTCTCCTATATGATGTTCTCTTGCAGCCTCATATGTGATTTATACTATTCTCTTTTTAATACTAATTCTCAATCATTTTGCAGACAAAATTTCACAGAGTCTACAAGATGATTGAGAATTACGCCCTAAGCAATAGGCCTTGTTTGAAAAATCGGAAACGCCGTCTTTTCGCCTCCAAACGGTCATCTTCTGCGTCAAAAAGCCTCGTCAAATGACGGTTTGACTGCGTTTTTTCCTTGAAGCTAACCATTTTGGGTCAAATATCCGTTATTTCATCTATTTTCAAACAAGCCCTAATTCCCCGATCGACGACAAAATTTGTCTATACTTTGATCGGGAATTAGTATAAACTGTGTGTATTACGTCAGTTTAAAAAGAGATTGGTATGACAATATTTGACAAATATATTTAGGGCAACACCGCGCAAAGACCGCGCTGTGCGCTTTGCCGCGCATACGCTTGCATCTTTTCCGTCATTTTTGCCCAAAACTCCTTGAAATACGCCGGTATTCCTACATCGTTTCGGGCAATCTGACGAAAAAGCCGACTGCGCGTCTGCGCGACAATCTTTGTGCGGTGTTGCCTTAGAACAAATTATTGTTACTTTGTTTCCGAATGACATAAGGAAATCATAGAACCAATTTTTTTCCGATAGGGTGAGCTTAAGGTCTCATTTGGAAATCAATAAATCAATATCCCAGAAGCCTTCCTATTACCGTATTTGACAAGAGAAACCCTTCCGAAGTCAGTAAAACGTTTCCGTCTTTCAAAAAAACAAGTTTTCTCGGAAGTTTTTTGATATTTTCCGTCATTTTTTTTGCATTGCCGCCGCGTTTTTCGTATTCCTTAAGATTCAGCCCATCACAGAGCCTTAACCGCAGCATCGCGTACTCTTCGGCGCTCGCCGGGTGTTTTTCTTCAAGCTCCGTTTTTTGGATTTCACTTTCGCAGAAAGCGTTTATATCCCGCTTTACAAAAAATCTTTCCCCTTTGTAAAAGGAATGTGAGGCAGGGCCTATCCCCAAGTATTCCTCGCAGTTCCAATATTTTATATTGTGAGCGCAGGCATACCCTTCTCTGGCAAAATTGCTTATTTCATACTGATTTAACCCTTTCGCTTCAAGAAACGCGACCGTATTTAAATAAATTTCGCACACCTCGTCTTCATCCGGAAGCTTCAGTCTTGTTTTGGCGTAAGGCGTATTTTCCTCTATCTTAAGCATATATGCGGAAATATGTGTCAGCGGAAGACTCGCGAGACCTTTCAGGGTATCGGTTACGCTTGCGGCGGTCTGATCTTCCGTACCTAACATAATGTCAGCGGAAATATTTCCGAAGCCGCAGGCGTGTGCAAGCTCTATGGCATTTATGGCGGTAAAGGAGCTGTGTCTCCTTCCAAGGCTTTTAAGCTCGTTGTCGTTCAGGCTCTGTACTCCAAATGATATTCGGTTGACCCCCGCTTTCAGAAGCGCCTTGAAGATTTCCTCATTGGCAAGACAGGGGTTTGCCTCCACTGTTATTTCGGCTGAGCTTTCAATGTCCGCTTTTTCAAGAATCTCACATATCTCTTTCCATAGCAAAATCGGTGTACCTCCGCCGAAATATACCGTGTCAAATTTGCTTTTGTAATGAGAAATATTTCTTATTACCGCCGATTTATACAGTTTTGCCGCTTCATTGCCGTATTTTACGGAATAAAAGTCGCAGTAGGGACATTTTGAAAGGCAGAAAGGGACATGAACGTAAAGCCCGATATTTTTACCGTTATTCATTTTTACTCGTCAAGCTTCAATACCGCCATAAACGCCTCCTGCGGCACGGAAACCGTTCCTAACTGGCGCATGCGCTTCTTGCCTTCCTTCTGCTTTTCCAGCAGTTTCTTTTTTCTCGTAATATCTCCTCCGTAGCATTTGGCGAGAACGTCCTTCCGAAGCGCCTTTATAGTCTCACGCGCAATTATTTTACCTCCGATAGCCGCCTGAATGGGCACTTCAAAAAGTTGGCGGGGAATATTTTCCTTCAGCTTTTCCGTAATTCGTCTTGCCCTCGGATAAGCCTTGTCCGTGTGTACAATAAAAGAAAGCGCGTCCACCACGTCTCCGTTTAAAAGAATATCAAGCTTCACCAGCTTTGACGGAGCAAATCCGACTATTTCATAGTCATAGCTTGCATAGCCTCTTGAACGAGATTTCAGCGCATCGAAAAAATCGTAAACTATCTCGTTAAGGGGCAGCTCGTAGTGAATGTCCACTCTCTTTTCATCCAGATACTTCATATCCTTGAACACTCCGCGCCTGTCTTGACACAGTTCCATAATACTGCCAACAAATTCGGAGGGTGAAAATATATGGGTGCAGACCATAGGCTCCTCGGCAAGCTGTATCTCCGCCGTGTCGGGATAATTGGTAGGATTGTCTATCAGCATAATTTCGCCGTTGGTTTTGGTTATGCGGTATACTACCGACGGAGCGGTGGTGATAAGGTCCAAGTTATATTCTCTTTCCAGTCTTTCCTGTATTATATCCATATGGAGCAACCCCAAAAATCCGCATCTGAAACCGAATCCCAAAGCTATCGAGGTTTCGGGGTCGAAGGACAGCGACGCGTCGTTAAGACGAAGCTTTTCAAGAGCGTCTCTAAGATCGCCGTATTTTGAACCGTCCGCCGGATAAATTCCGCTGAACACCATGGGGTTGACATTGCGATATCCTGCCAAAGGCTCCTCCGCGGGATCGTCGGCAAGAGTAACGGTGTCGCCGACCTTTGTGTCGCCTATTGATTTTATCGAAGCGGCAATATAGCCTACCTCTCCCGCTCTGAGTTCTTCCGCCGCTATAAGCCCGGTGGCTCCCATATAGCCGATTTCCATAACAAGAAATTCCGCGCCGGTGGCCATCATGCGTATCTTGTTCCCAAGCCTCACGGTACCCTCTTTTACCCTTATATGAACTATTACCCCCTTGTAAGCGTCGTAATAGCTGTCGAAAATAAGCGCCTTAAGCTTCGCTTCCTTGTCGCCCTTCGGATGGGGAACGCACTTGACTATCTGCTCCAGAACAGCCTCTATATTTATTCCCATTTTGGCGGAAATGCAGGGTGCGTCGTCGGCGGGTATCCCGATAACGCTCTCTATCTCCTCTTTAGCCTCGTCGGGACGGGCGGAGGGCAGATCTATCTTGTTTATTACGGGTACGACCTCCAGATCCTGTTCAATTGCCAGATAGGTATTCGCCAACGTCTGCGCCTCTATCCCCTGTGACGCGTCCACTATGAGTATTGCGCCCTCGCAGGCGTTTAGCGAACGCGAAACCTCATAGTTAAAGTCAACGTGACCGGGCGTGTCTATAAGGTTAAAGGTATAATCAATGCCGTCCTTTGCCTTATAGCTTAATCTTACCGCTCTCGCCTTTATGGTAATCCCTCTTTCCCGCTCCAGCTCCATATTGTCGAGCAGCTGTTCCTCCATATCACGGTGAGCCACGGTTTTGGTCAGCTCCAGTATACGGTCGGCGAGAGTGGATTTTCCGTGATCGATATGCGCTATTATACAGAAATTTCTGATATTTTCGGGGTAACTGCCAAGTTCCATTGTTTTGTCTTTCCTTTCTTTTAAAGAAAAATAAAGGCAACACCGCACGATGATTGTGTGTGGATTGCGCCGTCAGATTTTTCGTCAGCTTGTATAAATCAGACTTAGGAATACCGGCGTATTTCAAGGAGAATTTGTGCAAGATGACGCAAATATGCAAGCAAGCCGCACGCAAAGCCGTCAGGCGATCATTGCGCGGTGTTGCCTAAAAGCGGTTACTGCCCCCTTACGCCCGAAATGTGTATAAGCCTTGCCGCTTCATATTCATAGGTATTAAGAGGACGGTCAAAAGCATCGTTAGTATGAGCGGCCAAAAGGATACTGCGCGGGGTCGGAAACAATATTATTCTTGTTATTATAAGTGTGTGAGCGAAGCTTATTCCGTCAAAGGAAAGCTGAATCACATCACCCGCCTGTGCCAGAGCGAGCGGAAGCTCTTTTCCGTAAGGCCCGTTCCCCTCATTGGTGGTGAGAAAATTGTAAAAGTACTGAACGCCGGTCCATGCGGCGCTTCGGTCATCGGGGCTTATATAGTACCAGCCGAAATCGGGTGTGTAATTCATAACTCCGCTTCCCGCATAAAGGCATTGGGATACAAAATTAGTGCAGTCTCCGCCTATCTCATCGAAAATGTAATATTCGGGATTTCTTGAAAACGCCCATTCTCTGGCGTAGGAAACAGCTTTTTCACGGTCATACACGTCACATTACCTCCATATCTTTTTAATGAAATATATGGAAAAATCATTATAATTATTCGGAAAGCATGTACGCCGTGTATAGAGTGTTTAGCTGATTCTGTCCGATTCTTTCATATCGTCCTTAACCCGCTTATATTCGCCGCTTAGATAATCGTTTATATCGTACAGCGACTGTTCATTCATAGGAAACTCCTTTTCGGTTATGTCCTCCGCCAGTTCAAAGCAAATATCCTCAGGCCAGTAATACACCTTGATATTCTCTCCACCCTCGGCGATAAAGCGAAACTTATCCCTACTCCCTTTAAATGTGTTTTTGGATAAAAAATAGTCAAGACCCGGAAGGTCCCATATTCCGTATTTAAGCATTATAATTCTCCCGTTAAACTGATACCCGTTTGCACAAGATATTGTATGAGCTTTTTCGACAAATTTTACCAATTATAAAGATAAAATGTTCTCAGACATTAGGTCTTGTTTGAAAAAGCGGAAACGCCGTCTTTTCGCCCCAAAACGATCATCTTCCGCGTTAAAAAGCCTCGTCAAACGACGGTTTGACTGCGCGTTTTTTCCTTGAAGCTAACCATTTTGGGTCAAATATCCGTCATTTCCTCTATTTTCAAACAAACCCTAAAATAATAATTTCCTCTTTCCGCAGTCTGAGGTTATTATATCATAAAACAGATTGGACTGCAAGTAGTAACGGATATTTTTCCTTATTACGCTAACGTTAATGTTCACAACAAAGCTTTAGAAAATGCCTTTAAAATAAAAACTTTATATTCTTGACTTTTTTTGTTTTTTTTGTTATAATTTTTATTTGTAAACTTGATTAATATTATTTTATTTATATAACCGCTGCCGGATATTCCCCCTTTTTACAGGCGGCGTGTTCCACTTTTCGGTTCGGCGGGGATTTTCCCCAATTTTAACCTCGGAATTGCAGTGCGATTCCGACAGCTTGCCAAAGCTACGCTCGAATGTAAATAATACGGAGGAACGGTTATGTATCAGTGCAATGTTCGGTTTTACATTGTCGGATTAAAGGAAAGCGGCGTTAAAGAAATAATTATGTCAATGCCGCCTATGGAAAATTTTTCACATTACTTTGTTGAGGGAGATACGGCGGATAAAGCGATTGCTGCGGGTTCGGACGTTATTTTTGCTTATGTCGGCCCCTCCGGCGCTAAGAAAACTCTTTCCGCGCTGACAAGGTACAAGGGGGAAAATTCGGAACTTATTCTGTTTTCCGATGAAACGGACATCAGTGATTTGGAAGAATACTTTGAATACATAAACGATATATGGCGTCTTCCCATGACCGAAAGTGAGATAAGATTCCGTTTTTTAAGATGGCAGCTTAATTATAAGACAAGCAAGGATTATTGGGAAAACTGTCAGCTTTTTGACGCGGCTATCAACAATACGCCGAATCTTGTGTGGTTCAAAAGCAAGACCGGAATACACGAAAAAGTAAACGACAGTTTTTGCCGCACCGTAAACAAGACAAAAAAACAGGTGGAGGGACGAGGACACGCCTATATATGGGATGTGGAGCATGACGACCCGGCCTGCATAGAATCCGAAATGGAGGTAATGAGGACAAGAAAGACCTGCGTTGCCGAAGAAACGGTTAAAACGGGCAACAGCACAATGCTGCTTACCACATATAAATCCCCTCTGTACGATCTGGACGGCAGCGTTATGGGCACTGTCGGAGTGGGAATAGACATAACACAGGAGCGCAAATATGAGATTGACCTTGAAGGAAAGAATCTTACGCTGGAAACGCTGTTTATGTCTTTGAACTGCGGAATAATGTGCCATTCTATGGACGGTGCCAGAATAATAAGCATAAACCCCGCCGCACTTAAAATTTTAGGATATGAGAGTACGGCGGATATGTTGGCAAAAGGATTTAATATGATTGCGCCGTCCGTAATCGAAGAGGACAAGGAAAAGCTTCGTGAAAGCATAGCAAAGCTGGAAAAAGAAGGCGACAGCATAGGTGTGGAATATCGCGTCAAACATGAAAACGGCAATATTCTGCATGTAATGGGCAACGTCAAGCTTATAAAAAAGAACGGCGAACTGCTTTATCAGCGCTTTCTGCTTGATAATACCGCAAACAAGATAAAGGAAGACAAATTACTCGAGGACGCCAAAAAGCGTCAGGCGGAGCTGGTTAAGGCGCTGAGTACGGACTTTAATCTTGTGTGTTACTTTGATATACAGACGGGAAGCGGTAGTCTCCTTCGTGTGGACGATACTCATAATCACTCCTTGGACGAAATATTCGGAAACGAAATTTTCCTTAAACAAAGCATGGATACTTATATAGACAGTTATGTCCATGAGGAAGACAAGGAGCTTATGCGTCAGGCGGTGGATGCGGAGAGGATAAAAAGCGCGCTTGAGGAAAAAAAGCTTTTTCATGTCAATTACCGTACTTATAATGACGGAGAAATCATCTACTATCAGATGAAGGTCGTGCGCATAGGCAGCTGGAGTCACAGCGTTTCCAAGGATATTGTTATCGGATTCAGAAGCATTGACGAAGAGGTGCGCAGCGATATGGAGCAAAAAGCATTGCTTCAGAACGCGCTGATGCAGGCTAACCGAGCAAGCAAGGCAAAAAGCGTATTTCTTTCCAATATGTCTCACGATATACGCACTCCGATGAACGCTATAGTAGGTTTTACCACTTTGGCGATAACGCATATAAACAATAAGGAACAGGTAGAAGAGTATCTGAAAAAAATAATGACTTCGGGAAATCACCTTCTGAGTCTTATAAACGACGTTCTGGACATGAGCCGAATCGAGAGCGGAAAAATGCATCTGGACGAAAAGCACTGCAGTCTTCCCGAAGTACTCCACGGGCTTAGGAACATACTACACGCGGACATCACGGCAAAACAACTGGAGCTGTATATTGACGCGGTAGATGTTTTTGATGAGGAAATATTGTGTGACAAGCTGAGGCTTAACCAAGTACTGTTGAATCTTCTCAGCAATGCTGTCAAATATACTCCCGCCGGAGGTATAGTAAGCCTTCGCATTGTAGAAAAACAGAGTGTTGATTCCGGCTGTGCAAACTACGAATTCCATATAAAAGATACGGGTATAGGCATGAGCAGGGAATTTGTTGACCACATATTCGAACCGTTTGAAAGAGAAAGGAACTCCACAATAAGCGGTATACAAGGTACCGGTCTTGGAATGGCCATTACCAAAAATATTGTGGATATGATGAACGGTAATATAACAATCAAAAGCGAGCAGGGCGTGGGAACAGATGTAACCGTTTCCTTTACTTTCCGTATTGATTCGGATATCAAGCTGTCTCCGGTAATAGACGAACTTAAAAACTGCCGCGCATTGGTGGTGGACGATGACTTCAATACTTGCGACAGCGTTTCGGGAATGCTTCAACAGATCGGTATGCGTCCGGACTGGACGCTTTCGGGAAAAGAGGCTGTTCTTCGCACAAAGCAGGCGGTAAGTCATAACGATAATTACAGCGTTTACATAATCGACTGGCTGCTGCCGGATATGAACGGCATTGAAGTGACCAGAAGAATAAGAAAGGAAACGGGCGAGGACGTTCCGGTTATCGTTCTGACCGCTTATGACTGGTCGGATATTGAAGAGGAAGCCAAGGAAGCGGGGGTTACGGCTTTCTGCGAAAAGCCTTTGTTTATGTCGGAACTCAGCACTTGTCTGAGAGCCGTGGTTTCCGCCGATCTTAAGGAAGAAAAAGAAAATAATACGGAGAGAAGGATAAGAGAAGGACGTATTTTGCTTACCGAAGACAATCCGCTGAATCAGGAGATAGCTGCGGCGATACTGTCGGAAGCCGGGTTTGAGGTTGACATAGCCGAAAACGGACGTATTGCCGTGGATACAATTTCCAAAGTGAAGGCCGGATATTACCGGATTGTTTTGATGGATATACAGATGCCGGTTATGAACGGATATGAGGCGGCTAAAGAGATACGAAAGCTTAAAGATAAGAAAAAAGCTGCCATTCCCATTATCGCAATGACAGCAAACGCGTTTGACGAAGATAAACAGGAGGCTTTGGACAGCGGAATGAATGGTCATATTGCAAAACCTATTGATGTGGATAAGCTGTTCGGAGCATTGGATGAAATTTTAGAATAGTGATTTCATAAGATTTTTTTCAAAAATTAAAGATAATTTGTAAATCCCCTTGTTAATAAAAGCGGACAAGGCGTACCTATTACTTTGTTAATCCGTCCTGACGGGCGTTGACCCGATTCAGAGGATTCTCAGCGTATTCGGCGTGCATTGTCCGTTTTTGATTAATAAATTTATACTAATTCCCGATCAAAGTATAGACAAATTTTATTGTCGATCGGGAATTAGATAATATGAAGTGACCCCTAACTTGCAAAACGTGGATTATCTGTGAATACCCGGCTTTTATAAACAAGGTCGTAGTGGCTCCCTGGGTTCCACCACTCAACCAGGTCGCCCCGCGCTCTATGGTATGCGGACAGCTTCATCAGGCACAGGTTCGGCCAGTTGT
>Ga0137308_101041_pt1 | contig 32819 bp, 36 predicted proteins | sample Inofrocosms_June_FD_97181 | JGI IMG/M metagenome (GOLD analysis project Ga0137308, IMG submission 97181) | Mouse cecal microbial communities from Vienna, Austria - N-Acetylneuraminic and N-Acetylglucosamine D2O microcosms_June | ecosystem: Host-associated > Mammals > Digestive system > Large...
TATTTTTTCGAGTATGATTGTGATGACATTATGGAGCTGAGAGACCTGTGTGATAATACACACTGTCAAACTATTGGTGTCTGTGGAAGTCCGGATATAATAAAGCCTCTTCTTATATCTGGTATTAAAGGAGTGGACAGAGTAGTGCCAATTGGGAAAACAATGGATTTTGATTTAGTTTGGGATGGTTATAACTTGGTTGAAAGAATGACTCGGACGATAAGTGTTAAATCATAATGTAATATAGTGCTTAGAGGTTAAAAATTTTATGTCTAAGAGTTATTTGATAATTTTTGAATTGAGTAATACAATATATAACATTGCTTGAGGCTTTCCTCAAGCAATGTATGGTAATTGCTGTCAAGAATCTTAACGAACTATTGTTTGATGTTGTCTACTTTTTATTGTTTATTTCTGGCCTGTGCTTGAGGTCTACTTTCCTCCACAAATACAGCAGTGGTTTCATTTTCCGATTTTGATTTAGTCCATAGGATTCGGCAATTTTTAAAATTTGACTTGTAGGAGAACGCTCTATATATTTTTTCCAACGTACTTGTCGCCAGCTTTTTAATATCCATGTATTTTAATGAGTTATATTTCCTGAAATCCATATCCGTTTTCCAACATCTGTTTCTTCAATTCAGGTACAGTAATCTTAAGCCGTTTTGCGGCACATTCCAAAGTGATATCTCCATCTTGCACCATAGAACACAATTCCCTGACCCTGCCTTCTGTAATACCCAGCGACCTTCCTTCCATTCTTCCCTTTTCTATTAGCCGTTCCGAGGCTAACTGTAATATCTTTCCGCCCATAACCGCACCGATCCTTTCTCTGACAGGATTCTCTTTAGGAATCACATAGTCAGCAATCTGATTTATCAGATCAACAAGATTAACCGACAATTGGATTTTTCCTTCTGTTTCCTGTATTTTCAGCAGGTTTTGACAAATCTTCTGGTAATCGTCCAGGAATTTGTCCAGCTTTTTCGGGTTGACACTGTTAGATTTTAGAAAATGTTCATAACGCAGAATATGATATGGAAGCAGAGCCAGCAGCCGTTTCTCAAAAATCTTATTCACCGTATAGTCCTGTGCCATAATAACAGGCACCTGATAAGCGACTGTCTGTCCATTCGCAAAACGTACCCGTGCCTTATGATGATCCGGCATATCCCTGTGGTTTCTAATATACAATACACAGGACTCAGGAAAATTGATCTCAATGATATCACTCTCCATTTTAGAAGAATGTTCGAGAGCAATCGCAAAATCATATTCTACCATCCGCAGTGCCATATCTCCATCTTTCTTCGACTGGCATTCAATATGATACAGGCGTCCTCCTATCCGAATAATGGAATCTGTGATGATCTTGCCAAACTTTTCATAGTGCTCATTGCGCAGCTGTTCAAATTCCTGATCTTCTGTATATTTTGTTGCGAAAACTTCGTTGATCAGAGGAATCAGCAAAAACGGCATTTTCTGAGCTATAGTCCGAAACACATCATCAAAAATCGTGTTAAAACTTTCTTCACCTTCCATCAGCTTTAGATTCCTCCACTTTGTAATGATTATCCTTGTTTAGTTGCTCATTTCTTCTTTTTAAATTATATGATTTTCTTGCTTTTTGTCAATCGTCCTGTCTATTTCCAGAACTGACGTTTAAAAAAATTTATAGTTTCGCCCCCATTTAGTGGAAAGATAGTAGAGGTAACCGATAGTAATCATCACCGACCCTGTTCCTTCGATTCATACGCCTGGGGACTCACCTCCACGTCAGGGCCGTGGACAACTGTTTCCAACTGGCTACATCCGCCAAAGGCCCATGCGTGAATTTTTTTCAGTCCTGGACTGCACACCACTTTTTTCAGCTGGCGGCAGTCTTTGAAGGCAAATGGAGGAATGCTCCTGACCCTGCCCGGCAGTGTGATTTCTTCTATACCGCTGCGTGTAAATGTGTGTCCCCATAAATTTTCAAGTTGTGCCGGAAGTATTACATGGCGGAGATTTTCGCATCCGTCAAACACAAATTCACCCATATCGGTAACGGTATCTGGTATGCGAACGGAAATAATCTCTGAATGTCCTTTGAATAAATCGTCGTAAAGGATAGTAATGTTTTGATTGTCAGGTATCACGACAGTTTCTTCGTCGCCCTGATATGTCATAACACAATAAGTTCCGTCTTCGATCAGTTTATATGTGAAATTCTGCATTTTTATTCTCCTGCGATTCTTGACGTGTATTGATATTTTTGTGTCAATATGAAGAACCGTGTTGTTTTCTTTTACCGTTTTTCTACAAAATGTCTGCCGTATCCAACCATTCCAACCTGGCCGTCGGCATATCCGTTTTTGCCATCCATTTTGAGCTTGCACCATTGGTGTGTATAGTTGTTTGGATTTGCATGTGTCCATTGATATCCCAGATGTTCCAGAACCATTCCCAGTGCGCGGGTGGAACCTGCGCAGGAGTACTCTTTGGCAATGAAGACGCCATAGGCTTCGCTGTAGTCGGGGCCGCTCATGGTATATCTGCATCTTTGTGAGAACACAGACACATAGAATGCCGCCTGTTGTACCCGGTCAATATCTCTGCCTTTCTTTTGTACACATTTGGCAATGGCTTTTGCGACTCTATGTGCATCCTTGAGTTTATTTCCCGTTTTTTGATCCGGTATTTTGTAACATACGCCGTTGTATGCAATGAGATATTTTTTGTATACAGCCGTTACTGTCATACAGCCGGTGTTTTTATCAAAATAGTATTTTTTCTTATTGACTGTTTTCAGCCCTGTCTGCATGACACCTTTCTTATTAAAATAATACTTGTTGTTCCCAATCTTTTTTAACCCGGTTACTTTAACCCCTTTTCTGTAATAATACTTTTTGCCCTTGATCGTCTGCCAGCCTGCCAGTTTCTTTTTTTGAGATGAAGTATGATTTGTATCTGCGGCAGCTGCGGATATTGATGACAGGCTCAACAGCAGTGAGGTACACAATATGCAGACCAGCATTTTTTTCATGAATTTCATTGGATTCTTCCTCTTCCTCTTTCCCTTTACGTTGCATGTGGTGAATCACCGCTGACGAGATAACATCGCCCGAACATTTTCTTATAAATATTCCTGGGAGTTGAATAAATCTGTCTCAATACGGTGTTTTTTATGATTTGTATTCTTTCTTTAGTTATATTTTACACCAGCAGTATGAGGAAAACAAGCGGAGAATTCTAGTTTGAAATAAAATGATTACGGTCAGGTTCCGGAATCCGATTGATATGGCGGTCTTTTTCTGCTATGATGAATAATAAACAGTACTGGAAGCGGGAGTTGGAAAGGGGATACAACATGAAAGAAAACGTGGAATACAGACCGTTAACCTCACAATATGATTCTGCATTGGCTGAATTGATCCGCATTAATCTGGAAGCCTATCACCTGGATATTCCGGGGACAGTATATTTTGATGAGAGTCTGGACCATTTGAGCCGGTTCTATTCATTTGATGGACGCGCCTACTATGTGCTTTTACAAAACGATATGTTCATTGGCGGTGTTGGTTTTTCTGAATTTGACGGTGACTGCTGTGAACTTCAAAAGCTTTATCTGGCGGATGCTGCCAGAGGGCAGGGGCTTGGCTGCCAAATGATTGCGTACATTGAGAATCGTGCCAGAGAAATGGGGTATAAGCGTATGTATCTGGAAACCCACAGCAGCCTGCAGGCAGCGGTCCATATTTATGAGAAAACAGGATATGTGGAAATCCCACGGCCTGAAAATGTTGTCCACAGTACAATGAATAAGTTTTACCTGAAGGAGCTGTAAGAGTCCGGGCGCGCGGGTGGCGTAAATGAGGCACCTATCGGAGGTATTGCAGAGCATTGCTTTTGCCTACCATTCTGGAAAGATAGAAAACGACAAAATCATATACCAGGACACAAGAGAGATCTTCGAGCATGATGGAGTGGTATCTTATACAGGTGATCTGCGCACTTTGTTTGAAATCAGAAATGGGAGAGAAGCTTATGAACTGTTTCTTGATGCTTTTGGCGAGGGCAGGCCTCTGGATGAGGCATTAATCTGCGAAATGCAGAAAAAATTGACACAGAATACGTATGACCAGAGGCGCTATCAATTGGGAGAGCGGCCTGGTGAGTATAAAAGGCATGATTATGTTACCGGAAGGGAGGAGGTGGGGGCGCCGCCGGAGGATGTGGCTGAGGAAATGAGAGAGCTTCTGGAAGAACTTTCAGAGATTCCAGTTGGGAAAGAGCTGACTGCAGCGGCATATTTTCATGTGAAGTTTGAGAATATACATCCTTTTGCTGACGGAAATGGCCGTGTTGGACGGCTTGCCATGAATTATTTCCTGGCGGCGCATAACCATCCGCCTGTTACCATTCACCAGGAGGATAAGAAGGATTATTATCAGGCTCTGGAAGCCTGGGATTCCCATCAGGCTCTGGAACCCATGATGGCATTTTTAAGAAACCAGACAGTAAAAACATGGGAAAGGCAGATTCGCAAAAAGTTTGGGAATGTGAAAGGAATGTGCAAAATATGGGAATGTACTTAAATCCTGGAAACAGCGGCTTTACAGGAATCAGAAATGATGTGTACGTGGATAAGAGCGGTCTGATCTGTCTGATTAACGAGACTATAGAAACCCCCAGAAGGCTGACCTGCGTCAGCAGACCGCGGCGTTTTGGAAAGTCATTTGCCGCGAAAATGCTCTGTGCATATTATGACAGATCGTGTGATTCGTCCCCGTTGTTTGACGATCTTTCGATTGCTTTGGATGAGAAAAGTTATAGAAAGCACCTGAATCAATATGATGTAATTTATCTGGATATGACCAATATAATAGGAAAGACCAGTCCCCAGAATGTTTTGGCGTTTATTCAGGAAAGCGTTACACAGGAACTGCTGAGTGCCTATCCAAAATTGAAAGCGGGGAATGCGTTTGATGAGACCCTGATTCATGCGGCAGAGCTGGCAGGCAGAAAATTTATTATGATTGTGGACGAGTGGGACGCGCCTATCAGGGAACTGTCAAAAATCCAGAAAGCGTATCTTCAATTTTTGCGTACATTGTTTAAGGGGAGCGGTACCACGGACAGGATTTTTGCGGCTGTTTATATGACGGGGATTCTTCCAATCAGGAAAGACGGTTCCCAGTCGGCGATTTCCGATTTTGAGGAATTTTCCATGATTAAGCCAAGAAAGTTTGGCAGTTATGTGGGATTTACAAAGAGAGAAGTGGAGAAACTCTGTCAGGACTATCACAGGGATTTCGAAGGGATGAAGCAGTGGTATGATGGTTATACGTTTCCGGATGTGGGTTCTGTGTATAATCCCAATTCCGTGATGAAGGCTGTCCGCAACAATGATTTTGACTCTTATTGGACACAGACTTCCGCTGCGGAGAGTCTGCTGGGGTACATCAGCCTGGATTATGATGGAGTGTCAAAAGTGACAGCTGAGCTGGCTGGAGGAGGAGAAGTTAAAGTAGACACAAAAGGATTTACAAACGATCCGGCGGTTTTCAGAAATCGGGATGACGTGCTGACTCTCTTGATTCATCTTGGGTATCTGGCCTATGATGAGATTTCGGAAAAAGCGCGTATTCCCAATGAGGAGATACGGATGGAATTTTCCAAGATGATCCGTGAAGTAAAGCGTGAGGAGACGGTGAAACGGGTTATGGAAAGCGACCGGCTTATATACGATACCATTCATGGGAACACAGAGGCTGTGGCGGCTCAGATTGAAAAGATTCATGAGGAAGAATCACCGCTTTTTTACAATAATGAACAGGCTCTGCGCAGTGTGGTGAAACGTGCATATTTCAGCAGCTGTGATGAGTATATGATGTTTGAAGAGCTGCCAGCAGGAGCCGGATATGCGGATCTTGTATATATTCCGAAAAGGAATTCCATACTGCCGGCACTGGTGATTGAGTTAAAATGGAATAGAACCGCAAAAGGAGCCATTGAGCAGATTCAAAAGCGGCGTTATCCAGATGCGCTTAAAGATTTTGGCGGTGATATTCTGTTGGTGGGGATTGGTTATGACAGGCAGGCGCCGCCGGGGAAACGGAAACATGCTTGTGTCATAGAGAGATACCCGGGAGGAAATGAGTGTAGCAGGGGAGGATGAAATGTGGGAAGATTTGTAAATCCTGATAATAAAGGCTTCCAGGCGGCGGTGAATTCGGAGATTTATGTTGACAAGACTGGATTGCTGTCTTATACCAACAAAGTGATGGATACGAATAATTGTTTCATCTGCAACAGCCGTCCCCGCAGGTTCGGTAAATCCATTACTGCCCATATGCTGGCCGCTTATTACAGCAGAGGCTGTGATTCGGAAAGATTATTTAGAAACAGGGCTATTGGCAGGGAGGAGTCTTTCAGAAAATATCTAAATCAGTGTGATGTGATTTATTTCGATGTGCAGTGGTGCTGCACGGCGGCAGGTTCGGCAGAAGATACGGTTTCCTATATTGCGGAGCAAATCACGGGCGAGCTGAAAGACAGCTGTGGGGAGATGCCGGAGGCAGAAGGGAAGACGCTTCCAGAGCTGCTGTCCCGGATAAATGCGCGGACAGGCAGGAAATTTGTGATTATTATTGACGAATGGGATGCATTAATCCGTGACGAGGCGGAAAACACAGAGATTCAGGAAGAATATATTAATTTTCTGCGGGGGCTCTTTAAAGGGAGCGGCCCCGTGGAGTTTCTTCATCTTGCCTACATCACAGGAATTCTGCCTGTTAAGAAGCTGAAGACACAGTCTGCATTGAATAATTTTGAGGAATTTACAATGCTTGGCGCAGGTCCGCTGACCCCCTATATAGGTTTTACGGAAGATGAGGTGCTGAAGCTGTGCCGGGAATATGGCATGGAGTACGGGGAAGTAAAACGGTGGTATGACGGATATATACTTGACTGGGTGCCCAAAGCAGGGGAAAAAACAGGGACGAAAGCGGTTCTTGAAAGGCTTCATGTGTATAATCCTTTTGCGGCAGCAGGTGTCATGAGGAGAGGAATCTGAAAAACTGCTTCATGCGGCTCTGGAGCTGGAGGGAAAGGCTGTGGCACAGGGGATAGAAAAGATTCATGACAGATTTATCCCGGCGATACAGTATAACAATGAAAATTCCCTGAGCAGTGTACTGACCCTTGCCTTTTTGAGCGCGATGCAGTATTATATGAAGCCCATCAGGGAATTTCCAACAGGAAAAGGATTTGCGGATTTTGTATATCTTCCAAAGCCCGAGTATCTGGGCGGGATGCCGGCACTGCTGGTGGAACTGAAATGGGATAAGGATGCGGGTACTGCCATTGCCCAGATAAAAAATAGACATTATGTAGATACCTTGAAAGACTATACAGGTGATATTCTCCTTGTGGGAATCAGTTATAGGAAAAAGACAAAAAGGCACCATTGTGTCATTGAAAGGGTCAAATATGTCTGACCCTCTCACATTGAATACCCATATGATTTCCGATAACGAAAGAACATACTTCCAGACAAGACAAGCGCCATAAGCTCCGCCGCAGGGGTTGCCAGCCAGATTCCGTTCACCCCCAGAAGAATGGGCAGTGTGATCATGGCAATGAGCATAAATACAAATGATCTGGAAAATGCCAGAACTGCCGAGACAATTCCATTTGATAATGCCGTAAACATTCCGCTGGCAAAAATGTTGAAGCCGATGAACAACAGGGCAATTGTACAGATTCTGTTGCCTGTGACAGCCAGGTGATGCACCGGGCTGGCGGCAGGGGCAAAGATGGACACCAGCGGCCTGGTGAGTACAAATGAGGCCAGGGCTGTCAGTACTGAGACTGCGGCAATTACTTTCAGGCTGACGGCGATGAGTTTTTTCAGTTTTCTGTGGTTTTGTTCTCCGTAATAGTAGCTGATCATAGGGGCTGCACCATAGGAATAACCAGTATACAGGGAGCTGGCCGCCATCAGCACATACATGATAATGGTCACAGCGGCCACGCCATCTTCCCCCACATAGTGAAGCATGGTCCAGTTGAACACCATGGTGATGATTCCTGTCACAAGGGCAGATGCCATCTCGGAACATCCATTTGCAGCCGCATTGGCCAGAACTTTGAGCCGGAATACCGGTTTTTTGAAGTGGAGAAGATTCTTTTTCTGGCTGAAAACGAATAATCCGGCCACAGCGGTCACAGAATATCCAAGACCCGTGGCGGCTGCCGCACCGCTGATACCCATGTGGAAGCAGGCGATGAACAGGTAGTCCAGAAACATATTTAAGATACCCCCAGCCACGGAACAGATGAGGGAGAGGGTGGACTTTCCGCTTGCGATCATGTAAAGGGTGAAATTATTCATGAGCAGTATGGGAACAGTGAACAGCAGATAGCGGCTCAAGTAGTCCACACAGTATCCGGATACGGCGGCAGACAGATTCATGCCTGTGAAAATGGGGTTCATCACTAGATAACCCAGGCCGCACATAAGGAGTCCTGCCAGCACATTTATCAGAATCAGGAAGGTGAAGTCTTCTTTCGCCTCCTCCGCTTTTCGCTCCCCCATTTTCTTCATGATCACTGCGCTGCCTCCTGTGGCCAGCATGGTGGAGATGGCGGTGACAAGCTGGATGACAGGTGCCGTCAGGTTGATGGCTGACAATGCCTGGGTGCCGATCAGGCTGGAGACGAACAGGCCGTCCACCATGGTATAAAAGGACATGAACATGGTCATGGCGATGGTGGGAAGTGCAAATTTCAGGATGTTTTTCAGAGTTACAGGTTTCTGGTATACATTTACAGCGTCCATAATTCTCTCCTTTCCGTTGCTTTTACGGTTTCTGAATGATATGGTAAACCATCCAGTAACAGTACAGTCAAGAGGAAATTTGAAAATGAATGAAAAAGATAAATTTCTCACTATCGGTCAGTTTGCGGCCATGCATGGAATCAATAAGAAAACATTGATGTGGTATGACGAAATCGGCTTGTTTCAGCCTGCTGCTGTCAATCCGGCAAATGGATACCGCTGTTACAGTTATCATCAAAGCCCGGTTCTGGAAACCATTCTTCTGCTGAGGGAACTGGACGTGTCTGTCAGTGAAATTCAGGATTTTATGGGAGAGCGTTCCGCGGCTGGTTTCAAACGTCTGCTGGAGGAGAAGACCAAAGAGCTGGACCGCAGTATTGTCCATCTGCAGGCAGTCAGAAAGATGGTGTGCAATTACCGCCAGAATATGGAAACTCTGCTGACCATGGATTTGTCTGAAATCTGTGTTGTTGAAAAGGATGAAAGGTGTCTGATCACAGTTGAGATTGATTCGAATACTTCCTTTGAGGAGAAAGTGGAGATGATTACGGCGAAGACAGAAGAATACCAGCTGGGCCGTCTGCACGATGCCTCGTATGGCTCCATGATTGCTGTGGACAGTCTGAAAAATGGTGATTTTGACGATTATTCCAAGCTTTTTATAGAGATTCCCTTTCTTGGGCAGAGGCAGGGGCTGCATATCCAGCCCGGAGGCAGGTATTTAAGAGCATTTCACAGGGGAGACTGGGAGAAGCTCCCACAGTGTTACCAGAGAATATTTGATTATGCTGGGGAGCAGGGGCTGGTATTGTCTGGCTTTTCCTATGAAATGGGAATTAATGAGAATGTGATTGACCGGATGGATGACTATATTGTACAGATTGAAATTCCGCTGGAGGATTAGATGATGAAAACAAGGGAAGAAGCATTAGCTTATGGGCTGTCGTTTCCCAATACGTATCAGGAGGCCCCTTTTCACGATCCAAACTGGCAGCTGGTCAGGGTGAAGGGGAGTAAGAAAGCGTTTCTATGGACATATGAGAGAAACGGCTGTATCAATCTGAATGTGAAAGTGTCTCCTGAATGGAGGGATTTCTGGCGCAGTACATATGAAGCGGTAACTGCCGGCTGGCATCAGAATAAGGAACACTGGAATACGATTATTTTAGACGGAACCATTCCAGAGGAGGATATCCGGCGTATGATAGGGGAGAGCTACGATCTGGTCACGGACAGCCCCTCCAGGAGAATCTATGAGGCTGTCAGGAAAATCCCGGAGGGAAAAGCTGCCACTTATGGACAAATCGCAGAACTTGCCGGAGACAGGAAGATGGCCAGAGCAGTGGGAAACGCCCTGCGCAAAAATCCCTATGGGGAGTCAGTCCCCTGCCACAGAGTTGTGAACGCCAAAGGGGAGCTCTCAGGGGGCAGTGCATTCGGCGGGGAAGAAGTGCAGGCCAGACTTCTGGAAGCCGAGGGCGTTGAAGTGAGAGAGGGGAAGGTGGACCTGGGAAAATATGGAATACAAATCTGAGGGGGACTGGCCCTCTGGCAGAAGGTGGTTTTCAGACACATTCCAGGCTGCTTCCCTCCAGCATATAAAAAGAGATCAGCAGGCGCAGTCTTTCACTGGGATTGTCCAGGTCAACTCCGGTAATTTTCTGGATTCGTTTCAGGCGGTAGGACAAGGTACTGCGGTGGATGAACAATTTTGTGGAGGTCTGGAGAAAGTTGCGCTCCAGCCTTAAAAATACCAGCAGTGTCCGGTATAATTCTGTGTTGTTTTCTTTATCGTATTTCCGCAGTTTTTGGAGGGACGACATGCAGAGAAGCTGTATGGGAACATCTTTGCTGGCACAGTTGATCATGTATTCCAGCATATAATCCTCAAAGTAATAGTACCAGTACATGCTGTCGCTGATGCGCCCCAGTTCCAGTGCAATGCGGGCTTGATGGTAAGCTTTGGGAATCAGCATGAAGCTGTTGACTTCTGAGCTGACACCGATTTTCAGCAGACCTTCTCTTAATATAATGGCCAGTTCTCTTAGGACCTTCTGAGGGGTGGTATTTTCATAGGAGAGATTTACAATGACCACGATACTGTTGTCATAGAGAAACGTATGTCCGGAAAAGATCTGTGCATCAATCTGACCCAGGGTGGCGGTGGAGGAAACCAGGCTGAAATCTTTCTGCTCCGTGATAATGCGCAGACATAAATATCTGTCATTGAGATTCCATCTGAGAAGGTGCAGATAGTTTATGATCTGCTGTTCATCCTGAATTTTTTCGCTGAGAAAGTTCAGGAAAAATTGTTCCATTTCATTGTCCATGCTCAGCCAGAATAATTCTTTTGACTGAATACACATTTCAATTAATTTTCCCAGGTATTCGATCACGTAAAGGTCTCCAGGGCGGATGGGGTTTTGGATTTCATCTACCAGAATCCTGCCTTCGTATTTCCCGTTACACCACAGATTTACAAATAAAATCCGGTATCCTCTTTGATAAGCGGAGAAAATGACAGGTTCTTTTTTTCCAAGGCCTTCCAGATACTCTTTATCCAGTTTGAAATCATTGATGGTAGACATGGGGACCATTTTGCGCCCGGTGCGGGGGTCTGTTTCCCAGTATAACATTCTCTGAGGATGCTTTGGACAGGATAAGATAAAGAAGTTTGCATCGTGGATAAACATGGGATTGCGGAAAACTTCCATGCTGGCCAGCAGGATTTCGTCCAAAGGTTTTTGGCTGTTCAAAGCTTCCTGCAGTTTCCAGTCCCATTTTTTATAGATTTCAAAAGTCTCCTGAATCAAGTCGAAAATTTCCAGAAAATCTGTCCCGTCTATGATTTGGAGGATAGGGCTGTTCTCAGGAAAAAGACCGGCATCTGCCCTGCCCACAATGATGAAGGGAATTTCCCTGTAATCAGAAAACTTTTCGTCTACACTGCATGAGGAAATCAGATATACGTAATTCTTTTTCAGGGATGATTTTGCAGAAAAGATTTTGACGCCCTCCAGACGGCACATGTTCTCTGTGTCGTAAAGTTCCATCTGGCTGAATGTTTCTTCCAGTGCATCGGCAATTATCTGCATATTTAATTTGAATCCCAGTTTGAATCCGGTTGATTTTGTGAATTGAGGTTTCATGCAGTTCCTCCGTTTTTATGCATATTATTGGCCGGGGCTGTTTGCTGCGCCCCGGCCTTTCCCGCTATACGCCATAAGTTTCTTTGTTGTACCGGTCGATTTCGTCTGCAATAAACTGATCGGTCTGTGGATAAATAGTTCCCGACAGGCCGTAAGTCATACAGGGGATGAAATGTCCTCCTGGACCGTAGGTTTCGCATACCCTGCGGACGTCCTTTCTGATTTCTTCTTCTGTGGCGTCGGAGCGGTCAATGCCAGCATTCACGCCGCCCATCAGGGTCATTCTTCCGTCCAGCTGTTTCTGGAGTTTTACAATGTCGTTTTCCGGCAGTACCCCCTGCCAGATGTCCACGCCCACATCCACCATATCTTCCACAATGGGTTCACAGAAGGAGTCTGCATGGTGGATAACGATTACTCCGTGTTCTTTCATGTAGCCGTATATTTTCTTATAATGGTCTTTGAAAAACTCTCTCCAGGTATCCGGCTGCATGAAAAGGCTGGTCTTGGAGCCCCAGTCATCGTGGGATAGAATCACGTCGGGTTTCAGGTTGTCCACCAGAAGTTTGGCATAGGTGAATCGGTATTCAGCGATGGCTTCCACCAGTTCGGCCATGGATTCCGGTTCCAGCAGCAGGTTTGCCAGGGTGTCCTCGAATCCCATCAGGAAGTGGGCCTGCTCAAAGATACCTGTTCCCATAAAGCCCATGACCAGTTTTTCAGAGCGGTCTACTGCCGCCGCAGAGGCAAGGGCGTCCTCCCATCCATCGCTGCAGTTGGCGATAAGGTCAGGCACTTTCACATATTTCTGCCATTCTGTAATATCCGGGCAGACTTTGTGTTCCTCAGTTACATGGGGCATGGGTCCTGGCGCATCTTCCGGAAAGAGAATCTGGGTGCCCCATCTGTCAAAAGAAGTGGTGCCCCTTACCCGGTTTCCTCTCGTATACTTGCTGAGAGGATCATTCATAATGGGAACAAAAGGCTGGTACTGGTTTACCAGGCGGTCGGGTTTTCCATCTTTTTTTATAGTTTCCAATAAGTTTTCTTTTTGTGTCAACATAAGCGCTCTCCTTTTTTATATTCCTTGTGTTATTTATCCGTTTTGTGCTCTTTGTGAGATCTCAGCCTGGTACTGCTCAACCTTATCTTTGGTGATGCAAAAGCCCAGCAGCAAAAGGACTGCGGCGATGATAAGAGCCAGGGCCGGGATAATCATGAATGCCATGCAGATTCCTTTTTTCAGCCCTTCCGTGGCCATGGCAGGGTCGATAGAAGGATCGAATGCAGCCATAGCAAGGCAGGCAGAGATGATGATACCTCTTGTCATAACGCCCACTTTCAAAGGAACGTTCTGCAGTCCGCTGATCCATCCGGTAGCATTTTTCCCGGTTTTCCACTCAGAATAAATAATGGTATCTGCATAGAGAGCCGGAGTACAGGCATATGCAATTCCGTATCCGAACTGTGCCACAGACATGAGTACAATCACCAGTGTCACGTTGGAATAAGTGAAATTTCCCACAATCAATACAACAGCCATGGCAAAGAAGGTGAAAATTGTGGTGGTGCGTGTGGAAAGTTTCTTGGCCATGTTTTTTGCCAGGTAGGAGCCTGCCACACATAAAATATTGGAAATCAGTATGTAGGTCGCCAGCAGCTTTTCATTTTGTGCCACATAGGTGAAATAGTAAATAGCAACACCAGAACATACGAAATTAAACATCCATTTAGCTAAATCTGCCAGCATTAGTGTCATCAGGGGCGGGTTTTGAAGCAGGGATTTTACCAGGTCGCCTCCGGAAGTTTTGGTGGTATCTTTTTTTACAGATGAAGAAGCTGTTTCCACTTCCTCATATCCGTCAAACATTTTGAAATGGGCAAAATACAATACAGCCATAACACATCCCAGAACAAAGGCAGTTGCCCCGTACTGGCTCTTCTCACCGATGATACCGGCAAATAAGGCGGCCAGAGGAGGTCCAACATAGGAGAAGATGACTTTTGACAGATTGGCCCAGGCGGCTCTTGTGGAAGCAAGCTGTGCCCGGTCGTCAGGTGTTTTTCCCGCTACAGCAATCATGGATACATTGGCCACATAAGGGAAGTTCCATACAACGTGGCTCACCACTGCTGCAAATATAATAATGGCAATGGACAGCGGTCCGTCCCCGATTTTCAGGAACTGGAAGGCAAATAAAAACGGAACCAGCCATGGCAGTAAGATCAGCCATGAGCGGTAACGTCCCCATTTTTTCGGCTTTATACTGTTTAACACAGCGCCGTACATCCATGAGAGGCATGCGTCAATGGCACTGGCCAGGGTAGTAATAAAAGAAACAGTACCCAGGCCGAACTGGGCAAGGTTAGTCAGGAAAAAGCTGAAGTAATAGCTTTCCACATTGGTCATCAGGGTAAAACCGCAGTCACCAACGCCGTAGAACATTTTCAGCGCCTTGCTTAAACCCTTCGGTTCTTTTTGGTTGTTTGTATCACTCAAACGATATTCCCCCTTCTCATACGGATTGTACAATCTCTGTGTTTGTGATTAATCTGATTGCTATTATAAAACAAAGGGAATTTTGTGTAAATCCGCACAATGCCCATGTTTTCTATTTTTGATTTCGACATTTTGTACAGGGTATGTGGCAGACTAACCAAATTTTTTATTTTGTTCCGAAAATGCGGTCACCTGCATCTCCCAGTCCGGGTACAATGTATTTGTGTTCATTCAGGTGGTGGTCCAGTGCTCCGATATACAGCGCCACATCGGGGTGTTCCTGCTTCATTTTCTCCACACCTTCCGGGGCGGCAATGATACACAAAAAGCGGATATGTTTCACGCCCTTTTCTTTCAGCATCTCAATGGCAGCGGAACTGGAGCCCCCGGTGGCCAGCATAGGATCAACCACAAATACTTCCCGTTCGTGGCAGTCTGACGGAAGTTTACAGTAATATTCCACTGGTTCAAAGGTGTCCGGGTCCCGGTACAGTCCAATGTGGCCTACTTTCGCAGCTGGTATCATCTTGAGAATCCCGTCCACCATTCCCAGGCCGGCTCTTAAGATGGGCACAACGGCCAGCTTTTTGCCGCTTAACTCCTTTCCTGTCATTTCACAGATGGGAGTTTTGATTTTCACGTTCTGGAGCTTCAGGTCCCGGGAAGCTTCGTAACACATGAGGGATGCAATCTCACTGACAATCTCGCGGAATTCCTTGGAACCAATGTCCTCTCTGCGGATATAATTGATTTTGTGCTGGATTAATGGGTGATCCATGATTTGTACTTTAAACATATCTGTAACCTCCTTGGATTTCTCTGTAGTTTCTAAATTATTGATGTATTCTTCCTGAATTATACTATATTATCCAGCCGATTGACAAATGAATTTGGGTATGTTAGAATGGCCTCATCTTAAAGAGAGGGGTGAACCGATGAGAAGATAATTTACTTTTGATTGCATGAAGATACCTGGCAGTTTAAGGATGGGAAATCATCCATACTGCTTTATCATGTTGCCAAAAGTGGATTATGTTCTCATAACCTCTCTTTTTTGTGTGCAGAAATATGCACAAAGTACGGAGAGCCCGTCTGTGAAATTGTCTCTTGACATTGCGAGGTTATGTAACAGCATAGAACGCTTTTGGGTAACCGGGAAGGGAGAGATGTGTATGTCGCAGATTGGAGTAAATCATTTAACATTTTGTTATGAGGGAAGTTTTGACAATATATTTGAGGATGTATCATTTTCCATTGATACTGACTGGAAGCTGGGTTTTATAGGACGCAACGGGAAAGGAAAGACCACCTTTTTGAAACTGCTTCTCAAGGCATATCCCTATGAGGGGAACATTGCTGCTTCCACGGTATTTGACTATTTTCCATATGAAATTACGGAAGATCAGATGCAGATACCCGCGGCGGATTTTGTAGAGGAAATCAAGGGCGGCTGTGAGCTGTGGAGGGTGTTTTGTGAGCTGGAACAGCTGGGGGAAAGCGCGGAGATTTTGTACAGACCCTTTCAGACATTGAGCCCGGGGGAGCGGACGAAAGTGCTGCTGGCAGTTTTATTTTCAGGGGAAAATGATTTTCTGCTGATTGATGAGCCCACCAATCACCTGGACCAGGAATCCAGGGAACATGTGAAGAACTACCTGGCGGCTAAAAGAGGGTTTATTCTTGTTTCCCATGACAGGGACCTGCTGGACGCCTGTATTGACCATGTGCTGGTATTGAACCGGCAGACCATTGAAGTGCAGAGCGGAAACTTCTCCAGCTGGTGGGAGAATAAGCGGCGCAAAGACCAGTTTGCAGAGGCGGAAAATGAAAAACATCTCAGGGAAATTGGAAAATTAAAACAGGCGGCCCGCCGTGCGTCAGGGTGGGCAGATAAAAACGAGAGTACAAAGATCGGGTATGACCCTGTTAAGCAGCACGACAGGGGCCAGGGGACACGGCCTTATATCGGGGCAAAGACTAAGAAAATGCAGAGCCGGGTGACCCAGTTCAGGAGACGGATGGAACGGGAAATTCGGGATAAAGAGGGCCTTCTGGCAGACCTGGAAAAACCGGCAGATTTGAAATTGATGAAATTGGAGCATCATAAAAAGACTCTGGTGGATGTGAGAGATTATCAGCTGCAGTTTGAGGATGGGGAGAAGCCTCTATTTACAGGGCTGACGTTTCACATTGAACAGGGAGAACGGGTAGTACTGCATGGGGGAAACGGGTGCGGCAAGTCCACGCTTATCAAAATGATTCTGCAGAAAGCGGGGGCTGGAAGTTTTGGCCTGCCTGTGCGGGAAACGGGTGTCTGTGAGACTGCCTCCGGGCTGGTCATCTCCTATGTGGACCAGGATACATCCATGTTAAGCGGCACAATTTCTGAATTCTGCAGGATGAGGAATTTGGAGGAGAGTCTGTTCTGTGCAGTCTTAAGACAGCTGGATATGGAACGTGTGCAGTTTTCAAAGAATTTGGAAGATTATTCGGAAGGCCAGAAGAAGAAGGTGCTGATTGCAGCAAGCCTGCTCACTCCGGCACATTTGTATGTGTGGGATGAACCGCTGAATTATATTGATGTATTTTCAAGGATGCAGATTGAAAAACTGCTTCTGGATTACCAGCCTGCCATGCTGTTTGTGGAACATGATATCCGATTCCGGGAGAAAATTGCAGAGAAGACCATTGTACTTTCCTGACCACTGAGGGACTGCTTTCAGACATTACGAGTTTCGTAGATACATCGGATACTAAGCGCCTGATATTTGTGTCAATGCAAGGCGGCTGAATGAGGCGATATCCTCGCTTCGCTGGGGCAGACCCTGCGGTGGCATCTTCGATGGAAGCCAGCGCGGCAATGGCGCAAATAGCGGGTGCTTAGTGTTTGAGTATCTATGAAATGGTGTACTAGTTTTCTATGCTTTTCACTTCCATATCTTTTGGCAGCACAAGATTTAAAAGCATGGAGAGGACAAATACCACTGCCACCACATTTTCTGAAAATACTGACTGGACAATTGCCGGGGCTGTTTTCCAGATAAGGATCTCACTGGCACTGGTAAATCCAATTCCAATGGATAGGGACAGTGCCGTAATGGTTATGTTTCTCTGGGTGTATCCGCATTTGGAGATCATCTGTATTCCGGAAGTCAGGATGGTTCCAAACATCATGATAGTACATCCGCCCAGGACGGATTCCGGGAGGGATGAGAAGAAGTTCCCCACCGGCGGAAGGAGACCGGCGAGAATCATGCAAAGTGCACCGGTCATAATCGTAAAGCGGTTTACTACCTTCGTCATGGCCACCAATCCCACATTCTGGGAGAAGGATGTTACAGGAGGACAGCCGAAGATAGCGGAAATCGTGGAAGAATATCCGTCGCAGGCCAGCGAGCCTGAGATTTCTCTGCTCTCTATTTCCCGGTTTAGTCCTCCTGCGGCCAGCGCGGAGGTATCGCCAATGGTCTCGGCGGCAGACACAAGGAATATAATACATGCAGAAATGATTGCTCCTGCATGAAATTCCGGCATGTATGGCATGAATTTTGGCAGGGAGATGAAGCCTCCTGACAGAATCAGGCTCAAATCCACTTTTCCAAGAAATATTGCCAGTATGTAACCGGCGATTAGTCCCACCAGTACAGATAATTGTTTGAGATATCCCTTTGCCAGGATATTCCACAGGAGACAGACCATTAGTGTAACCAGACCCAGGATCAGATTCGGAGCTGAGCCGAAGTCATCGCTGTAACCGCCGCCAAAGGATCTGGCGCCTACTGTGAAAAGAGAATACCCGATTGCCGTCACCACAGATGCCGAGACAATAGGCGGAATGAGTCTGCCCCAGTTCTTAATCAGCAGGCCCAGGGTTCCCTCGAACAGCCCGCCGATGAGTACGGCCCCGATTACTGCGGGATATCCGTAATTGGCTGAGACGGTGCTAAGGACAGCCACAAATGTGAAACTGACCCCCATGACAATGGGAAGTCCGGAGCCGATTTTCCAAATGGGGTACAATTGTATCAGCGTTGCGATTCCAGCCACAAACATTGCATTTTGAAGCAGCACGGCTATCTGTGCCTGGCTCATGGCAGGCTGTGCAGCGCCTGCGATAATGGTGATGGGCGTAAGATTCGCAACAAACATTGCCAGGATATGCTGCAGGCCGAATGGGACAGCCTTTCCGATAGGAACCCGGCCGTTCAGCTGGTAAATGTTTTGAATGCTGTATCCTTCTTTTGTGTTCATATTTTCCTCCCTTTGTGTTTTTGCGTTGCTCTGGATAAATTATACTACAAAAGCCGGGATAATGACAGCAGATAATTTTTGGAGAATGGAGTAAAATGAAAAATGGAATGGAAAGATGGAAAGATAAGGTGCAGATGGGCGAATCCGAAAAATGATAATTATTTGCGATATCACGATGAGGAATGGGGAATTCCTGTCTATGATGACCATAAATTATTTGAAATGTTGATTTTGGAGTGTTTTCAGGCGGGACTGTCCTGGGAATGTGTGCTGAATAAGCGGGCGGCGTTTTGGCAGGCGTTTGACGGGTTTGACCTGGAGAAAGTGTGCGCCTACGATGAGGATAAAATAAATGAACTCCGTGAGAATCCAGGGATTATCCGAAACCGTCTGAAAATCTGTGCCGCGGTCAATAATGCCCGTGTATTCCGGGAGATACAGGGGGAATTTGGAAGCTTCTCGAATTATCTTTGGAAATGGACAGAAAATCAGGTTATTTATGAAAAAGATGAGGTCAGTTCTCCGCTGTCTGATAAGGTATCGAAAGACTTGAAAAAGCGCGGGATGAAATTTGTGGGGACGGTGATTATCTATTCCTACATGCAGGCGGTGGGGGTGATTTATTCCCACGAGGATGGGTGTTTTTTGGAGCATAGGTGAGAAGCATTCTTTATGTAAATTTTTTAGCTGTTTATTTGTATTGGTATACTACTTCATATTATTGACGGATTTCCAATGAAATCGTATAATGAAAGCAGAATGGAAGTGAAATTGGCAAAAAGGAGGGATTTGTCGATGATGAAAAATATTGACGTTGCGAGATATTTCCTGAACCAGGATAAGAGCGGAGAGATTTTCAATAAGGAGCTTAGAAAGCAGAATGGAAGGATGTTTTACGAAGGGAATGCACGGCTGAATAAGTATATGCATCTGGCACAAAACATCTATATTGCCAAATATGGCATTCCATTGATGGATTCTGTATTTTACGCATATGACAATGGAGCCGTTGACCCAGAAGTGCAGAAAAACTATTCTGTTTTGTTAGAGCGCAAAAACGAAAGTGTTAATGTACCTGCGAGGGAAGAAAAATTCCTGACAGGGATATTCAAAGCGTTCCGCAATGCTTCGCTGGATGAATTGATTGAAATGTCACATGAGGACTCCGAGTGGCTGGATAAGCACAGCTTTTATAAAAAAGAAGACCAGAGGATGGATTCCATGGAGCGTGTGGAAGAGTATAGGGCGCAGTATGCGGATATGATAAAGGTTTTGGAAAGGATGGGTGCATGAGCGGTTTAGAAGTGGGGCAGGTGATTGTGGCAAAAATCAGATTTAATAATTCCGGCCTAAAATCATCTGCAAGGCACCCATACTTGATAGTTGGCATTGATGAAGGGCTTAGAACAATCGAAATCGCTCAGCTTGATTCCCTGGAAGGAAAAGAGTATAAAGCGGCAATGAAAAGTAATAAAGTTATTTATTGCGATGAGCCCATTGAAACAGTGATTGATAAAGACAGCTATATACAGTTAGACAATACATTTCTCGTGGAATTGTATGGAGATTTAACCAGATACAGAAGGCAGATAGACAAACTGAGCGAAGATAAACTGAATGATGTGCTAAAATCCTATCAGTCCTATCATGAAAACCATCATATTGATGAGAATAAGCAAGTTTATATGGGGAAGGAAGAATTTGAAAGTCTGCAGAATACATAATCGGTGCGTCGGCATATCACATATCATATGCCTGAATATTCTATAATTTAACAAAAATCCACATATATAGACACGCAGATTTGGAGTAGAAAAGGGAAAATAATAAAGCCGTTCCTGTTACAGCAGGGGCGGCTTTAATTGTGCATCATTTCCCATGAGCTTCTCTATCTTGTCAGAAAGCGATATGTGTCGTATAATGTAGAATAGCAAAGCATACAACAGGCAGGAGGAGATGTGTTGAAAAGGTATCTGAAACTGGCCGCTGCAGACCTGTGCATTGCGGCGTCAGCAGTGGTTCTGTATTCGCCGGGCCTGGTAAATCTGCGGTTATCCGATTACAGTATATTCCGTGCAGGAATGTCCATCATTGCGGCGGTTATTTTAATTACCCTCTTTTTTGTAATTAATATCAGGCTTTTGAAGGAGCCGGAGCAAAAACCCATTATGCTGGAGGATGTGCCGGATCTGGAGAGAGCCAAAGATATTCTGCAGGATTACTGCAAAGGCAGATATTTCGGAAGTCTGGCAAAAACCGCATCAGAACAGCTTGACCGTATCTTAAAATGCAGACAGCGGCTGTCAGTGATACTTGAACAGAAATTTACAAGGGGCACCATGAGCTGGGATAAATTTAACAGCACAGTGTCAGCAGCGGAATCATCTGCCATTAAAAATGTTGTGGCCATGGCCAATCGAATGTGCGTTTTTGATGAGAAAGAATATGCAAGATTACAGAATTACCGGGAAGATGATATTCCCGATGACATTCAGGAAGAACAGCTCCGGCTGTATCAGAAGAATCTTGAAGCAATCCGCTGGACAATCGCCCTCAATGAAAAAATCCTGTTGAAACTGGATGCTCTGGCAATGGAACTATCTTCCTCGGCCTCCAGAAGCGATGCAGACTGGAACCATGAACTGGTCAGTGAGATTGAGAGACTTACTGAGGAAACCAGATATTATGATTAGAATTTGGAGGAACAATCTATGAACAAGAAAATTTTTGGGATTTTAATGGTTGTCATGATTCTGGTGTGCGCCGCAGTATTTGGCGGTATCTATATGACCCGCCATATTGGAAAATCGGAAAAAGTGGTATCGAAAGAAAGCGCAGAAAAACGCCTGGCGAAAATGGTGGACAAGATTAATCCCCAGACAGGCACTCCTGCTAAATCCCCCATTGAGTACGACGAGACAGAGGATGAGGCGGATGAACTGCCGGATATTGATACCTGTCCCATTCAAGTAAGGGCTTCTTCCAAATTATATGCGGAGATTTATTCTTCTCCCGAGAAAGCGGGCAGTGGCACAGATGGATGGCTCTGTGAGATGGCAGAGGGTTTTAACAGCCAGGGACATAAAGTGGGAACAGAGACAGTCTCTGTGCAGATTCGAAAGGTCAACAGCGGACAGGCACTTGATTACATTGCCACAGGAAAGGCTGTACCGGAGGGATTTGCCCCCTCCAGTATGCTGTGGGCAGATATGCTCAGTGCAAAAGGAACCCCTGTGGAGATTATTTCTGAAAGGCTGTCAGGCAATGTGGCGGGAATCCTGCTCTCCAATGACACCTATGACCAGATTGTAGAAAAGTATGGGAGTGTAGACTTAAAAGCCATTACAGAAGCCACAGAGGCAGGGGAATTTGCCATGGGGTATACCAATCCCTTTGCCAGCAGCGCAGGACTGAATTTTCTCATCTGTACACTGGAGAGGTATGACCTGGAAAATCCGCTGTCTGAGGAGGCAAAGGCAGGTTTCCAGAAATTCCAGAGGAATGTGCCCTTTGTGGCTTTGACTACCATGCAGATGCGAGAAGCAGCAGAGCGCGGCACTTTGGATGGTTTTATCATGGAATACCAGTCTTATATCAATGATGCCATGTTGTCCGGGAATTACAAATTTACTCCTTATGGATATCGTCATGATAACCCGCTGGTAAGTGTAGAATCTGCCAGTCCGGAGAAAAAGGAAATTCTTCGTCTCTTTGCCGAATACTGTACCTCAGACGCGGCAAAGGCCAAAGCAGACGAATACGGTTTTAACGGAATGGATGAATATGTCTGCGAATACGAGCCTGTTTCCGGTGATATTCTGACAGCGGCCCAGAAGCTTTATAAGACAAACAAAGATAGTGGAAGGCCGGTGGTGGGTGTGTTTGTGACCGATATTTCCGGCAGTATGGACGGGGAACCGCTGGCAGCCCTTCAGACTTCTCTGATTAACAGTATGAAATACATCAATCCCGAGAACCATATTGGGATTGTCAGTTATGCGGATGATGTGACGGTAGAACTTCCCATTGGAGAGTTTGACCTGGAACAGCAGACATATTTTAAGGGAACCGTGGAAAACCTGTACGCTGCCGGCGGCACGGCAACCTTTGACGCCATCTGTGTGGCGCTGGATATGATCAAAAAGAAGATGGAGGAGTATCCGGACGCAAAGCCCATGTTGTTTGTATTAAGTGATGGGGTAACCAACGTGGGTTACAATCTGAACGATGTCAGGGATGTGCTGAGCGGATTGAAAATTCCTGTGTATACCATCGGTTACAATGCCGATCTGGCGGCACTGCAAAGCATCAGTTCGGTAAATGAGGCGGCAAGCATTGACGCCTCCACAGCCGATGTGGTTTATCAGCTTAAGACATTGTTTAACGCAAATATGTAGGAGAGATGATATGAGTGGATTTACATTGGATCTGCCTGATCTGGAAGAAATTAAGAAGAAAACAAAGCAGGAGCTGGCACCGGCTGAGGAGGAAAAGGCTGCCATCACCCGTGGGGTAAAGGAGAAGGCAGACCAGATTATGGCTGTGGACCTGGATTCTCTGGCGGAGCGCAGGGAATTCATCCAGGTGGTTGAGAACTTTGGGGAAGATGTTGTCCGTCAGTCACAGGTGAAGAATAATATTCTGCAGAAACGGATGGGGGATTTCAGCCGTGCCGGGGGAGAGTCCGGCACAGTGGCCAAAGGACTGGAAGAACTGTCCCTGAAAATGAGAGACCTGGACCCGTCGGCACTGGATTTTGCAAAGACAGGCATCCTTGGGAGAGTATTTAATCCGGTGCGGCGGTACTTTGAACGGGTTCAGACTGCCGATGCAGAGATTGCCAGTATAGTAAAAACACTGGAAAAGGGACGGTCAATCCTGAAAAATGACAACACCACTTTGGAAATTGAGCAGGCGGCCATGAGAGATTTGACCAGGCAGCTCACCCAGAAAATAGAACTTAGCTCACAGCTGGACAGTTACCTGACGAATACGCTGGAAAATGCCAGGATTTCCGGGGATTCCCAGGAGCGGGTCAAATTTATAGAAGAAGAAATTCTCTTTCCCCTCCGGCAGAAACTGATGGATTTTCAGCAGTTACTGGTGGTGAATCAGCAGGGGATTATCGCTATGGAGGTGATTCGCAGGAATAATCTGGAGCTGATCCGCGCCGTTTCGCGGGCGGAGAATGTGACCGTGGCGGCTCTGCGTACAGCAGTGACTGTGGCAGGGGCTCTGTACCATCAGAAGATTGTCCTGGAAAAGGTTCAGATACTGAACACAGCCACAAATGATATGATCAGCGCCACATCCCGGATGCTGAAAGAGCAGGGGACAGCCGTCCAGGAGCAGGCTGTGGAAGCAGGTATTTCACCGGAGACTCTGAAGCAGGCATTCACGGATACGCTGTCCGCCCTGGACGACATCAGTGTTTATAAGGAAAAGGCCCTGCCCCAGATGGCCCAGACGATTCAGGAGTTCCGCCAAATTGCGGAGGAGGGTGAACGCTGGATGACGGATAGAACGCCATAATTGGGACCAGTCCTCATAAAAGAAGATAAACGGAAAGACCCGGTATTACCTTCGGTGGAAAGGAAAAGGGAAAGTAAGAAGCCAGTATCTCCGCGGGCAGGCCAGGCATCGCTAGATTCCATACACTGCCATACCGGCAAGGGCGGAGAGCAGAATTAGGGTGATGGGAGATATGCCGGTTTTTATCACTTTTTTGGAACCGAAGTATACCACCGACAGGAACACAGTCAATATGAACGCCTGTACATTCAGGGAAATACGTTCTGCAGAATCAAAACAGTTCTTCAGAACCATGAACACTCCGGTTGCAAGGATGATACCGGGCATACAGGGCTTCAATCCCTGCAGCACAGCCTGCACATATGCATTCTGCAGCACAGCCCTCAGCAGCACCATAATAAGCAGAATTATGATGAAAGCGGGCAGAATGACAGCGAAAGTGGCAATCGCGGAACCGGGGAGACCTGCCTGTGAACTTCCCACATATGTAGCCAGATTCACCATAATCGGTCCCGGTGTACTTTCGCTGACAGCGATCATATAAGTCAGCATTTCATCATCCAGCCATCCGTAGGACAAGACAATATCCCGAATAAGGGGAATCGCTCCGTATGCTCCTCCAAAAGAGAACAGGCCTACCTTGAGAAAACCGAGGAACAGTTCCAGATAAATCATTTTTCAGCACCTCCGTTCACTATTTTTTCTCTCATCAGAAAGACAGCCAGACTTACAGCGGCAGCAGCCAGCATCAAAACGATGGATGAGATATGCAGAGCGAAAACATCAATGATCAGCATGGCAGCAAAGGAACACAGCATGATGATACGGGTCATGGTGTCCTTCTTCATTTTTGAAATCATTTTGATGGCTGCGTCAAGGATAAGAATACCAACTGCACACTTGATTCCCTGAAAAGCGTGGGACACCCATGTGATCTCCAGAAAATGGTCCAGATACCTGGAAATCAGAAAGATAATGCAGAAAGACGGAAAGACCATCCCAAACGTTGCTGTCACGGCCCCGGGAATCCCTTTCTGCCCATATCCCACAAAGGTGGCACAGTTGATGGCAATGGGCCCTGGTGTAGACTCTGCAATAACTGTTACATTCATCATGTCGTCGTGGGTGATCCACTTCTTTTTCTCTACGCATACATTTTCGATCAGTGCAATCATCGCATATCCGCCTCCAAAGGTGAATAAACCGATTTTAGCAAATGCTAAAAACAAATCTAATAATATATTCATTTTCTTCTCTCCGGATTTCAATTTATTTAAAGGGATTATACCATGTTTGTGACGGTTTTCATAGACATTGTGTATTAGAAACAGCTGCCTGCATCAAATGTATTTCTCTCTGCTGGAGCGAGTCTTAAAAATGCTCTGGAGAAAAGTTTCAGATTCCGGTTTCTAAGGGGAGACCTTTGTGGTAAACTATAAGCAGAAAGATACAATGAAACAGATGTATGGAAAGAAAAAAGCAGAGATTTGGAGGAAAAATTGGAAAAAGACAGGGATGACCTTGCATGGGAAGAGGTCAAAACAGAGCACATTATACAGAACGAATGGATTGATTTCAGGCAGTCAGCATACCGTTTTCCAGATGGCACAGTATTTGAGCCCTACTACAGTTACAGCCGCAGGGATTATGTGGTCATTGTGGCTTCTGACACAGAAGGAAATTTCCTCTGTGTGAGACAGTTCCGGCAGGGAATCAAAGAAGTGACAACGGAATTTCCGGCGGGAGGCCTGGAACGGTCTGACGGCATGGGGTACGGGCCAGAAACCAGAGATTCTGCGTCAGAGGACGCTCTGGATGCGGCAAAAAGGGAACTGCTGGAAGAAACGGGCTATGAATCAGATGAATGGTCATATCTTCTTAAAATTCCGTCTAACGCGACTATCGCCGACAACTATGCGTTTGTGTATAGGGCCAAAAACTGCCGGAAAGTTGCCGGGCAGAATCTGGACGAGACAGAATTTCTGAATGTGGAGGTGCATACTCCACAGGAAATTGAGGAGATGATTCGCAGGGGGAAATTTCAGCAGTGTGTGCATGTGATGGCATGGCTGCTGGCTAAAGCAGGGATGATGTGAGATTATGAAAAATAACGATAAAACCAATGTAATGCGTGTGCTGGACCAGAAAAAGATATCCTATACAAGCCACAGCTATGAGCCGGATGCCTCCATGAGCGGGGAAGAGATCGCGGCCCTGCTGGGTGAAGATGCGGACAGAGTATTCAAAACTCTTGTCACACAGGGAAAATCGGGGCAGTATTATGTCTTCGTGGTTCCAGTCAAGGAGGAACTGGATTTAAAGAAGGCGGCAAAGGCAGCGGGGGAAAAATCCGTCAGTATGATAAAGCAGAAGGAATTGCTGCCCCTTACCGGCTATGTGCATGGAGGCTGTTCGCCTGTGGGGATGAAGAAAAAGTTCCCGGCTTTTATCCATGAAACAGCAAGGCAGTATGAGCGGATGTTTGTCAGTGCGGGCAGGGTGGGTTTCCAGATAGAACTGGCACCGGAAGATCTGGCAGAAACTGCTGGCTGTGGTTTTGCGGATATTGTGTGAGATAAAAAATAATACTACCAGCCGGGAGCTCCAGACAACACTTTAACAGCCTCTGAACAGTCTTTGCGCCGGCGTCTTGCCAAAGATATTTCAGAGGGATTCAGGACGCAGGATATCCTGTATTACCTGATTTTTTCCATCCTTTTTAGCTCCGGAAGTATAGTTACAGCCATAGTGATAAAGCATGCCAGTCCTCCGACCACGTTTGAAACAGGTTCTGCCATGAATACGCCGTCTGTTCCCAGTTTGAATACATAGGGCAGCAGATAGGTAAGAGGAACCACCATGATTACCTTTCGGAACAGACTAAAAAATATTGCCTGTTTCTTTTTATTCAGCGCCTTGAAAACACTCTGCCCTGAGTATTGGAACGCCTGAAATACAAAAGCAAAGAAATACAGGTGGAGAGGCCCAAGCGCCAGCTGCTGCAAAGTAGTATCATCGCTGAAAATCCTGATAAAAAACAGCGGAGCTTTCTCGATCAATATCCACATGAGACATGTATATAAGATGGCTGTTGCTGCCATTATGAGGATTGCGTTCTGGATTCTCCTCGGCCTTTTGGCGCCGTAATTATAGGAGATGGCTGGCGAAGCTCCTTCCGCGACGGCAAGGATTGGGGTGTCCAGTATCTGTCTTACCGAAGAAATAATTGTCATAACAGACACATAGAGAGTCCCGCCTGTTTTCATGAGTACACTATTACATGCCACAGATACCATGGAATTGGTGCACTGCATGACAAAGGGAGATAATCCAAGGCTGATGATTTCCCTGGCATAAGGAAGAACAAGGAGCTTCTGAAAAAATATCTTAAATTCATTTTTAGAGCCAAGAAAGAACCAGAGAACAAAAAGCATAGATAAAAACTGTGAAATTACAGTTGCAATCGCAGCTCCATTTACCCCCAGCCCCAATATAAAAATAAAAACCGGGTCCAGCACAATATTGGCGGCAGCTCCGATCCATACGGATTTCATACCCACTGCGGCGTATCCCTGAGCATTAATATAGGGGTTCATACCAGTGGAAATCATAATGAATATGGTTCCGGTTAGATATATCCTGATATAGGGAACCGAAAAAGAAAGCTCCTGCGCAGCCGCGCCAAAAATAGATAAAATCTGGGGCGCGGCCAGCTCACATAATGTCATAAGTAATAAGCCTGTGATGATTTCGAGACGGAATGCCGTATTTAAGATATCACAGGCTTTCTTTTTGTTGTTCTGCCCCAGTTCGATGGAAAATAAAGGTGCGCCTCCAAGGCCGAACATATTTGTGAAACCGTTGATTAACATGACAATGGGGAAACACAGCCCGATGGCACCAAGGGCCTGGGTGCCGCAACCTTCAATCCTTCCAATATAGATCCGATCCACTATGTTATATAAAAGGCTGATGATCTGAGCCGCCAGCATGGGCAGCGCTGTCTGTATGATATTTTTTGTAATTGGGTCATTATCGAAGTCTACTTTTTTCATGTGGTTATTTACCCGCCAAATTGAATTTCCAGCATATTTGGTAGATACTGGCTGAAAAATTATAGCATATTTTTCATTGCGATTCAAATATGCCGCTGGAATTCCTTTTATGTTGTGGGTGATGGAGCAGAAGAACTGCTTCAGGATGAGTGAGGTAAAAACATCTTGACATAATAGACCAATTGGTCTATTATATAGGAAAAGCAAAAGGAAAAAATATGACAAAGGGAGAACAATCGAAGAGAAAGATTATAGAAACAGCAGGAGAACTGTTCTGGAAAAACGGCTATACGAAAACCGGAGTGAGCGAAATATTAAAGGCTTCCGGGCTTCCTAAGGGCTCTTTTTATTTCTATTTTAAGAAGAAGTCAGATGTAGCGGAGGCGGTACTGCAGTATTATGGAAATAAGATCTTGGACTTGCTTCGTTTTATTGCAGAGGATTCAGATTCCTGGGAGTCATTTTGTGATTCTTTTCTGCGCATATATCAGGAAGAACTGGCGGAACAGCAGTATTATGGATGTCCACTGGCTGTGGTGGGAATGGAAATCGCGTTTCAGGAAGAAGAACTGGTAAAGCACTATCACGGGGCAATGGAAGAAGTAAAAAAGGTCTTTGTGCAGGTGCTGGGGAAAGAGAAAATACCAGAAGAAGAACTGGGGACAGCAGCGGATTTATGTCTTGCCGTATATGAGGGGAACCTGGTTTTGTACCGTCTCTCTAAAGATCAGAACGTGCTGCTACGGATGAACGCCCAATTAAAGAAAGTCATTCGAGGTGGGGCATGGAAATAAAACAGAGGATTTCTAACTATGAAAAGATGAAAAATGATATGGCAGGTGTGTTCCTGCAGTATGATCAGGAAAAGATGATCCAGAAATTTGGGCTGGCCCATGATGAAAGCCATCTGTACATCTCCTGTCTGGAACGAAAATACCGGATTGGTCGGCGATGCGGCCTATGAGCTGTCTTTGTTTCCTTTTCTTCCATTGATTCTGCGCTTTTGGGATTCCGATGAGGATTTTCTGGCAAGCCTGCAGATTCTTGTGGATGAGAATATTCTGGACTATATGCACTATGAAACTCTTATGTTTGCAATTTCACATCTATTAAACCGCTTGAAAGATGAGAGATAGAAAACAGAATCAAGTATTTTTTATGATGAGGAGGACAAAAATGAAAATTTCAATTATTTATGTAAGTCAGACCGGCACCACAGAAGAAGCTGCAGAGTACATACAGGATGGAATCATGGCGAAACACCCTTTTATTCAGGTCAAGGCGATGAATGTCCGGGAAAATGAAGTGGACATGGATTTTCTTGCTGAGAGCGAGGCGGTTATCTTTGGAACACCCGTCTATTTTTCCAGTATGAGCTGGGAACTGAAAAAGTGGTTTGACCACAGTTACCAGATTAATTTGAACGGTAAGCTGGGTGCGGCATTCGTGACGGCCCAATCTCCCACAGGCGGGGCAGATACGGCGATTATGGAGATGCTGCGCCATATGCTGGTAAAAGGAATGATGGTTTTCTCAGGAACAGGGCAGGATTCGGCTCATAAGTTCCAGATTGGAGCTGTGGGTATCGGGAAAAATATGGAGCAGGCATCGGAACAGTTTGAGAAATTCGGGGAATGCATAGCCCAGAAGGCAGTCAAACTGTTTGGCAGATAATTCGAAAAGGATAGGACATATGAATCACTGTGATACAGTAATTTTTGCATGCAGTTCCCTGAAAGGCTATGTTTCTGCTGCACAGGAGAAGGAAGGGACGCGTTATCCGGTTGTTTTACTGGATAAAGAGAATCATATAGAGCCACGGCAGATGAAGCAGTGCATTCTCGCCGCCGAAAAGGAGCTGCCAGGGACGGTGGAAACTGTTCTGATTGCCATGGGATTTTGCGGCGGGTCGCTGGATTCGGTTTCGTTTTCCCGGCGTTTTGTGATTCCCCGGGTGGATGACTGTGTGTCCCTGATGCTGCAGACAGATCAGGAATACTGCCCCAATCCGAAGGAAACGGGACATTTGTATATGATTGAACAGAACCCAGAGGAATTCTTATTTGAAAAGATGTTCCAGGATGGCCAGGGGGAATATGAGGGTATCAGCCAGGAAGAACTGTTTCATATGTATTTTGATCATTATACCAATCTGGATATTGTAGATACCGGGCTGAGTGACTGCTATTCGGAAGAATACGCCCAGAGGGCACAGGAGAATGCGGATCGGATGCATGTTTCGCTGGATTATGTGCAGGGCAGCAATCTGATGCTGGAAAAGCTGGTGGGCGGGCGCTGGGACCGGCAGTTTCTGGTGGCGGAGCCGGGGCATCTCATTCGGCATGGGGATTTTTTTGAGTAAAGCAGCCGGGGGATGCTGGATCTTTTTAAACGTTTGGGGCTCAGTCATACCCGCCCCCTCGTCAAGTGCTATGCACTGGCCGTGGTCATAGCTGCAGCACTCATGCACCAACTTCCTTGCCCGCCGGTATTGTCTGTAATCCATAACAGGAATTAAGTCACGCTGTTTCTATTTACCCGGCATTTCTCGTTTCACCTCCCCGGAAATGAATTTACTGTGGATATATATTTCGCAGATAGACGTGAAAAAGACTTTCAGCGTATCTATGCAGCACTACACATTTGCGGTGAACGCGTTTGTGGAACTTGTGAAGCAGTATGGAATGGATGAGTATGAATTTGAGGTGCATGAAACCAAGACTTATGAAGTGATTGAGAATGTGAAGAACCATAAAAGTGAGATCGGTATTCTGTATCTGAATGTTTTTAACCGGAATGTACTCACAAAATTGTTTTGGGAATACGGACTGGGTTTTCAGCTCTTGTTTGAATGTGGTGTGTATGTATATATGTGGAAAGGCCATCCGCTGGCCAGACAGGAAGAAAATAGCCCTGGAGGAACTGGAAGAGTTTTCATGCCTTGGATTTGACCAGGGACAGCATAATTCCTTCTATTTTGCAGAAGAAGTGTTAAGTACGTATAGAAATTGTCCGCGATGTGTTGGAAGATATTCAGGGTAAAGGGATTTATGTGGATGCGGAACATCTTGATATTGAACTGCCTGACCCGAAAGACCGGGTGTTTTACGAGGTTGGTATGGAAAAGCGAAAAACAGAGGACGCATACCTTGTAACAGGAAATATCAGGCATTTTCCCAAAAAGGCATTTATTGTCACCCCAAGGGAAATGATAGACATTATCCTTTCGGGTTCTGATGCAGACATTTCGCACAAAATAATCAATGCATTGGAAAACGCTGTCCATTTGCAAGAGTAAACCATTAGGAAGCCCTTTGTTCGAAAGAAAGTTATAGTCATACTGAAAGCGGATAAAATATTTGGGTTTTAGCGGAGGTAAAAACATTTGGATATTAGCAGATATAAAAGATATATTTCGGAAGAAACGATGATGGGGCCAAACAGCGTCAGGATTTTAGCAGAATTATTTGACAGACATCCGCTTCAGTCAGCTGCTGATGACCTGATTCTCGATTTGGGATGTGGAACGGGACTGACAAGCCTTGTAATTGCCAGGGAAACAGGAGCGAAGGTTTATGCGGACGACCTGTGGGTAAGCGCAGAAGAGAATGAGAAACGATTTGCCCAATGGGGGATTGGTGGACAGGTTACGCCAGTTTGTGAAGATGCGAATAATCTCCATTTTGAAAAAAAGCAATTTCATGCTCTGGTGAGTATTGACTCCTATCATTATTTTGCAGGACATGAGGGGTTCTTTCAGGAGAAGATTCTGCCGTTTATGAAAGACAGCGCAGAGGTTTTGATTGGCATTCCGGGTCTGGAAGATGAGTATACGGGCCGTGCCGAAGAGCTCCTTTCTGATTGGATTGGGGATGAGGCCTATATGTTCAAAAGCCCTGCCCATTGGAAACAGCTTATCGGCAGCCACCCTAGAATTGAATTGGCAGAAACGTGGAAAATGGATTGTTTTAGCAAAGCGTGGAGTGAGTGGCTTGCGGCAGATAATGAGTTCGCCCGCGGTGACAGGCAGTACTTTGAAACAGTCATTCGGCCATATACTTGTTTTGTGGGTATTTATATAAAACTGATAGCATGAATCAAACTTCAATACAGGCATTCAGTAGTTCCGTGGAATAACCATGTCCTTTGAAAGAGCCAGCCACCCATAAACAGTCAATATACATATAGCCGTCTGATGCAATGGGATTCCATGCATTTTCAGCAGGTATATATTCAATAAAATACTTTCCCCGTTGTCCCGGAAGGAGCAGGAACAGCAGACAGGACAAGGGTGGTGCGGTCTGAGAGATGGCTTTTTATCTGACTGCCATTGAATTTTCACGGTTTTGTGCTATACTTTTTATAGGTAGTAAGAAGAAAATCGTGGAATGAGGGGATAAAGAACCGTGAGAAAAATTAGTCTATTTATTGCGATGAGCCTTGACGGATATATTGCGGACAGTAAGGGTAACGTCGAGTGGCTGCAGGGGCAGGGTGATGGGGAGGAT
>Ga0137308_101042_pt1 | contig 32777 bp, 30 predicted proteins | sample Inofrocosms_June_FD_97181 | JGI IMG/M metagenome (GOLD analysis project Ga0137308, IMG submission 97181) | Mouse cecal microbial communities from Vienna, Austria - N-Acetylneuraminic and N-Acetylglucosamine D2O microcosms_June | ecosystem: Host-associated > Mammals > Digestive system > Large...
ATTTATTTCGGGAAGCTTAGGCAGGGAATGGTCTTATTGCGGGAAGCTTAGGTAGGGAATGAATTTATTGCGGGAAGCTTAGGCAGAGAATGGATTTATTTCGGGAAGCTTAGGCAAGGAATGGATGTATAACAGGAAGCGGAAAGGCATGGTTACAAAATGTTAGAGGTTAAGGATTTACAGGTGTACTATGGTATGATTCAGGCGATTAAGGGGGTTTCCTTTCATGTAGAAGAAGGAGAGGTCATAGCTTTGATCGGAGCTAATGGTGCCGGAAAGACTACGATTCTTCACACTGTATCCGGACTGTTAGCACCGAAGGACGGCAGTGTGATATTTGAAGGAACGGATATCACTAAAATATCCGGACATAAAATAGTGTCGATGGGAATGGCACATGTACCCGAAGGAAGACGTGTTTTTGCACAACTTTCCGTTTTACAAAACTTAAAAATGGGGGCATATACCAGAAAAGATAAAAACGAAATACAACAGACATTGAAGACAGTATTTGAACGTTTTCCACGATTGGAGGAACGTCAAAATCAAATGGCAGGAACCTTAAGCGGAGGGGAACAGCAGATGCTTGCTATGGGAAGAGCCTTAATGTCACATCCAAAGATTATACTTATGGATGAGCCATCCATGGGTCTTTCTCCTATTTTTGTTAATGAAATTTTTAATATAATACAAGAAGTCAGCAAGAGCGGAACCACCGTTCTTTTGGTAGAACAAAATGCAAAAAAAGCTTTGTCCATTGCAGATCGGGCATATGTATTGGAAACGGGAAAAATTGTTTTGGAGGGCAAAGCAGATGATTTGATGAATGATGATTCTGTAAAGAGGGCATACCTTGGCGAAGGTGCAAAAGGAATGTAGTTTCTCTAATCTTAGATTGTATCAATTTTAAATTTATCAATTTTAGATGGTACAGTCTTAAACTGTATTAAGCTCTGAAAATGTAAGTTTTTTCGGATCCGTTATGAGTGAAAATAAGAAAGGAGATTGTTGTATGGAGCAGATTGTAATTACCATTGCCAGACAGTATGGCAGTGGCGGACGTACAATAGGTGAAATGTTGTCCCAGAGGCTTAATATCCATTATTATGACAAAGAACTGATGAAGCTGGCAAGCGAAGACAGCGGAATTAACGAAGCATTATTTGCCAATGCAGATGAAAAAGTAAAAAGTACACGGTTGTTTCACATTGCCAAAAGCGTATATGGCGGAGAATTGATTCCTCCGGAAAGTGATAATTTTACATCAACAGATAATCTCTTTAATTATCAGGCTAAAATTATTCGTCAGCTTGCTGAAGAAGAGTCTTGTGTTATTATTGGACGTTGTGCGGATTATGTGCTGAAGGATTATGACAATGTCCTCAGCGTTTTTATCCATGCGCCGAAAGACTTCTGTCTGGAGCAGGCGGCAAAAAAGCATAGCATGAGCCGAAAGGAACTGGAGAAATTTATCCAGAAAACGGATAAGCATAGGTCGGATTACTACACTTACCACACGGGCAGAAGTTGGTTTGATGCCAGAAATTATGATTTATGTCTTGACAGCTCAAAGCTGGGATTTGACAGATGTGTAGAAGAAATCATCGCATATATGAAAGTCCGATTCCGGTAAAAATAAAAAATGTTCTAATGTTCATGGGATAAAAGTCCTCAGTATAGTAAAAATGGGCTATACTGAGGCTTTTTATGTACAGCCCCGTACAAAGGAAATATGCCGCTATGAGGCACGAATCCATCATCATACAATATAGCTATAAAAGCAGTAAATCACCTGTTTTCTTCAAATATAACCGCTGACGGATACTTGCTTTGATTCAGTGCTTCCTTAGTCTTAATAACTTGCTCCAAATCAACATCATATATATTTGCAATAGCTATCGTATAATAAATTATATCCCATAGTTCTTCGTCTATTGTACCTTTGACCTGCCTGACATTTGATGCTTTCATTTCTTTCCTCATGGCGCGAGAAAGCTCACCGACTTCTTCTGAAAGCTTAAAAAAATAATCTTTTAGTAATTCAGGATGATAATCTTTTTGCTTTATATAATTCTGCAAGTATTTAATAGTGGTTTTTTCATCCAAATTTACACATCTCCTTTCTCTTTTATTTTACTAATTTTGATTTTCCGGAGACGCTTTTCCAAAAGAAGAGCTAAGATAGCATATCAACGGTAAAAGCGGAACACCCCAAATACCTTTCCTAAAATTTGACAATCTTTCACAATAATAGGATCCATAGTGTCATTTTCAGGCTGCAGACGAATATATCCCTTTTCCTTATAGAAAGTCTTAACCGTAGCGGAATCATCAATCAACGCAACTACTATGTCACCGTTATTGGCTGTGTCGCAGACATTTACAAACACACGGTCACCGTTAAAAATACCCGCATTAATCATGGATTCACCACGAACATTTAAGATAAAAGAATCTCCTTGAGGAACTACATCGGCAGGAACCGGAAAGTATTCCTGAATATTTTCTTCCGCCAAAATAGGCTGTCCGGCAGCCACATTTCCGATTATGGGCAGGCTGACCATCTCCGTCCGTACCATTTGAAAATTATCGTCGCAGATTTCGATAGCGCGTGGTTTAGTAGGATCACGACGGATGTATCCGTTTTTCTCCAAAGTTTCCAAATGCGAATGAACGGAAGAAGTAGACTTCAGATTCACGGTCTCGCAAATTTCCCTTACAGTGGGAGGGTATCCTTTCTTCAAGATTTCTTCTTTAATATAATCGAGTATCTCTTGCTGCTTGACTGAAATTTTTCCGTATCCCATACTATTTTTACCTCACTCTTTCTAATAGAAATTTTTTTATTAAAACTTTTCAGGGCTTCTCAGAGCAATTCAAAATTTTCAATTACATCGTAAATTATTTCTTTCTGCCATCCGTCAGTCATAAAATATGTATATTTTTCAGATAAGCAAATGTTTTCACGGTCTGTCTTTCATATTATAGGTTTCATCCTCTTAAGTGAAAGATGAACGGTCTTTTATCATACTCCCAATTTCCTTTTGTGCTCCTACTGCCTTAGTTTTCGTTATCACTGTATAATACCCATGAATACAATTATGCAGCTTATGCTTTAGCCAGATGCGCAGTGATAATTGTATAGCTATGGACATTCACGGTTATTTTATAACCACCTGCAGATACATACCAATTTTTCCCTATTCTCTCAATTTTGGCGGTTTCGTCCAAAATCTGTACCTTGCTCCATTGGACAACATCATCTGTTTCGATTTTGCAGTTTCTTTTTATTCGCTCTGTGCCCAATTCTGTTGTATGAAGTTTATCAATGTTTTCAATTAAAAGATTCATTTAATAGCACCTCACGTCAAAATCATTTCATATATTATTATAATGATATATATTCATCCACTGCATTTCACTGGGAACAAAAGTGAAATTGGGACTTATCATAAAGCATTAGGTTACGGAACCGGTTTATGTTTACCACAATTATAGATAATAAGAACCGGTTTATAAATGATTCATTATACAAATAATATTAAGAAGAAAATAATTCAATATATAAATAAAGCTTCCAACCTTCTGCTTTATAATATCATATCAAACAGAAAAAAGCAAACATATATTCCAAAAATATGTTCTGATTTGCTGTTGACAAACAAATGTTCTTATGATATAGTCCAATTACGAACAGAACAGATGTTCAGAACATATGAATAAAAGTACAGTTCACAATCCGGATTTGAATGCCCGTCAGAGCGGGCAATGGGAAATACGACATTTTTCAACCGGATTTATGTCACAGCGGACTGAGATATGGAGGTTAATATGAAAAATAAAAAATGTCTCACTATAGGATTCGCTTCGGCGGCTGTAATCTGTATGTTTATGGTTTGCACCTTATCATACTGTTCTATTAATGTACAGGCTAATTCGGGGTTCAAATATTTTACCAGTGTTACGGTGGAGCAAGGGGAAACTCTTTGGAGCATTGCAGACAGATATATTGATTACGACTACTACACTGATAAAAATGCATATATTTCAGAAGTGGAGAACATTAACCATATAGATGCCGGTGAAACGCTATTTGCAGGTCAGCTTATAATCGTTCCTTATTATTCTGTGGAATATGTCCGCTAAAATATTTGCCGGAAAATCATTTGCATTGTTTTAGCCCCGGATATTTTTGCACTTTCTTGGCAAGACGTCCAGAGACGGACATGCGCCAAACTGCGTATTACTTGCAACTGATGTGCTTTAACGTATTTCCCGGCATTGATCTATGGAGATGCGGTCAACTATCTGCATGCATGGTGATTATTCCTCTCTTAAATGAACCATTCGGGCAGCTTTTCTGCGGCGTTCATCTGCCTGTGCAGCATAATGCTTCCGGGTTGTATTGACATCTTTGTGTCCTAATACATCCGCTACCAAATAAATATCTCCTGATTCCTGATATAATGCGGTGCCATAAGTACTTCTCAATTTATGTGGTGTTATTTTTTTCAAAGTAGTGACTCTGGAAGAATATTTCTTTACCAGATTTTCCACAGAGCGTACAGCCATCCTGCGGTTTTGCAATGACAAGAATAAAGCTTTTTCATGTCCTTCTGCAGGAATTATATGATTTCGTTCTTCCAAATAGTCCAAAAGTGCAGTTTCCACTTCGTCACCGAAATAAATAATCGCTTCATAACCGCCTTTGCGTCTGATTTTAATTCCGTTTACCTCAAAATTAATATCGGAAATATCCAGTCCTACGCACTCGGAAACACGAATGCCGGTTCCTAAGAGTAGAGTCAGGAGCGCTACATCACGCAGTTTCGTTTTTTTATGATATTCCAGCTCTTTTTTGGTCAGTTTTGTGCCATCCTCCACTTGGTCTAACAAGATAGCGACTTCATTTGGTTCCAGCCGGATAATTTCCTTTTCATGCTGCTTGGGGAGCGGAACGAGAGCGGCCGGATTTGTAGTTATCATTTCATTTTGGAAATAGTAGTTGTAAAAGCTGCGTAAAGAGGCAAGCTTTCGTGCTTTACCACGTTCCTCATTAGAAATATCTTTTCCGTCTTTTTGATAAAGAGACATAAATCGCAGATATTCTTCAATATCTATGCGCTTTATGTCGTCCAATAGGGAAAGCGGATAATCTTTTATATCCATTTTGCAGCATAATGCATTAGTTTCATGCAAGTAATCAAAAAACAGACGAATGTCGTATGCGTAAGCAAGTCTGGTACGTGTGGAAGTGTATTCTTCAATACCGTAAAAAAACGTTTTGCAGAAATCAGGAAGGGATTCTAAGACAGCACGCATTTTTAATATATTTTGTTTATTTTGTTCGTCATGATAATTATTGGATTTTATTACTGCCAAGATATTCCACCCATCCTTTCATGTTTCCGGTTCTTATCGCTGTAAACATGCGCTCTTTTACACCGGGATTTTCCAAATTTAACTGCCGCAGCAGATTTTTTACATATTCACGTTTGGTATGACCGTCTTCGGGACAAGGACTTTTAACTACGGGGACATTATATTTATTTACAAAACCGATTACATCGACTTCGTTCATGTACATTAACGGCCTGATAACTGTCAGATCCATACGGTCTAGGTAAGTAACCGGAGCAAACGTGTGAAAACGCCCCTCAAATATCAAGGACATTAACATGGTTTCCACTACATCGTCTTTATGATGTGCGTAGGCAACTTTATTACATCCGACGTTTTTGATAGCCTGATTTAATGCTCCCTTTCGCATTTTGGCACAGAGAGAGCAAGGGTTTTCCTCTTTACGTTCCTTAAATACGATCTGAGCAATATCTGTTTTAACAATAGTATATTCCACATTTAGAGTGTGGCATAGTTCCTGAATTTGATCCAGTTTCAGATTATCAAATCCAAGATCTACCGTCACGGCATGAATTTCAAAGTGTTCGGGATAAAAGCGTTTTAAATTATTAAGTGCATACAGAAGCGTAAGACTGTCTTTACCTCCGGAAATGCCTACGGCTATCTTATCCCCATTCTGAATCATGTGGTAATCGTCCACCGCTTTGCGTACATAGCTTAACACTTGTTGAAGTTTCATTTGTCCCTCCATCCCAAAAGACGTATATTCCAGTAAAGGCTTCGAAAAACTCTAAAAAATAAAAAATCCAATCTTTTATATTATAAACGATTTTTTATAGAAATCAAAGAGTTCAAATATTATATTTTGAATTTGAGTGGATATACTGTTACTGTTAACCGGCTGCCACTGTAAAGAGTTTTCACACGTTTTTTGTATGCAAAACTTAAGAACATCACGCATAGGTTCTGCATATTAATCTGTATTTTATGCTGTGGACGGAGTGGAGCGCAAAATAAGTTGTTAAAAAAGGAGAATGAAATTATGGCAGTTAACTTTTCTGACAGTATCACAAAAGATAATTTAATGAGAGCGTTTGCCGGAGAGAGCCAAGCGCGAAACCGCTATACTTTTGCGGCATCTCAGGCGGAAAAAGACGGTTTGCATGTAATCAGTGCAGTTTTTGCTTTTACGGCATCTCAGGAAAAAGAACATGCGGAGATCTTTTACAAGCATTTAAAAGAAATGGCAGGAAAAAATATTTTTATTGACGGAGGATACCCGGTTGATATATCCGATAATGTGACAGATCTGCTTCTTATGGCACAACATAACGAGTATGAGGAACACGACGATGTATACAAAGCGTTCGGAGAAAAAGCGAAAGAAGAAGGATTTGACAGAATAGCTGCTTCGTTTCTGCATATTGCCGAAATAGAAAAGATACACGGAGACCGCTTTGGCAGATTTGCAAAATTACTGAAAGAAGGAAAGCTGTTTGTATCAAATGTAGAGGTAGAATGGATGTGTCTAAACTGCGGTTATGTGTTTAAAGGAACCAGTGCACCGGCAGTCTGTCCTGTATGCCAGCATGATCAAGGTTATTTCATACGATTTGACCTTGCACCTTTTGGCAGATAAGAGTATTATAAATATAAAGTTACCAAAGAGGGGACGATTTGTATGAAATTTAAAATCAATAATAAGTATTTCAGATGGGGGTTGACTGCTTTTTTAGTAATTGCCGCCAGCATGGTCTTTTACTATTTCATGTTTCATCACTCCAGTATTAAGTCAGGTATTAATATGATAACGGATATATTAATGCCTATTATGATCGGACTTGTGGTGGCATATCTGTTGACCCCCGTTTTAAACTTTATAGAGGATAAAGTCTTGATTCCTCTCTGTAATAAATGCGGTATAAAGGAGTCTTCGAAAAGAAATTCTATTATTAGGGGATTCGGCATAATGGTCACGGCATTTTTATTTATATCACTGATCTATTTGCTGTTTGCCATGCTGTTGTCACAGATTATTCCAAGTATTCAAAATATTGTTGTTAATTTTGATTCTTATACCGACAATTTTATAAAATGGCTGGATAAACTTTTGGTGGATAATCCGGAAGTAGGAGAGTATGTTGTCCGAAGTGTCGGGAAATATTCGGAAGAGCTGGAGAAGTGGATAAATGACTTCACTAAGATCAGTCCTTTAATTCGAACGGTATCTCTTAGCGTTATCAATCTGCTTGGAGTTTTGTGGGACAGTATTATTGGATTTATCATTTCCATTTATGTACTGGCCAGTAAAGAGAAGTTTGCCGGACAGGCAAAAAAAATTGTCTATGCAATATTTGAGAGAGATACTGCCAATGTAGTAATCCGCAATTTCCGTTTCACCCACAGTACTTTTATCGGATTTATCAGTGGAAAGATTCTGGATTCTATCATAATAGGCATTTTATGTTTTATTGGCACTTCCATTCTGCACACGCCATATGCAGCATTGGTCAGCGTTATTATTGGTGTTACTAATGTAATTCCTTTCTTCGGACCATACTTGGGAGCAATTCCCTGCGGAATATTGGTTTTTATTGTAGATCCTATTCATCCGCTGAATTGTGTCTATTTTTTGATTTTTATTTTAGGATTACAGCAGTTTGACGGCAATATTTTAGGGCCTAAGATACTGGGAAGTTCCACGGGACTTACAGGTTTTTGGGTGATTTCATCCATTTCCCTGTTTGGCGGTTTTTTTGGTGTATTGGGTATGATTATAGGCGTACCAATTTTTGCAGTTATATATGCGGCAATCCGTTCTTTGGTCAATACTTCGTTGAAAAAGAAAAATATGCCGGATGAGACAAAAAAATATGAAAATTTGGATTTTGTGGATGATAAGGGCTTCCATGAATGTACACCGGAGAAAGTGTCTTCAAAACATAAACACAGCACTTTTGAAATACAAACTGCACCGGAAGAGACTTGTACAAAAAAGACAGATTCAACAACAAAGCATGAAGATTAACTGTATTTGCAAACAGTCAACTTACGATTATTAGAGGATGAATAGTAAAAATGAGATTTTTAGTACAGAGAGTATCGCAGGCAAGTGTTACAGTAGAAGATCAAACTATCGGCAGTATTGGGAAGGGATTTTTGGTTTTAGCCGGCATCAGTGGGACAGATACAAAAGAAATTGCGGATAAAATGATTAGAAAATTGATAGGCCTGAGAATATTTGAAGATCAGAATGGTAAAACAAATCTGGATATAAAAACTGTAAACGGGCAACTACTGATTATATCTCAGTTTACTTTGTATGCGGATTGCAAAAAAGGAAACAGGCCGTCCTTTATACACGCCGGAGCACCGGATATGGCAAATCAGCTGTATCAATATATTATTCAGCAGTGCAGACAGGAGATAGAAGTAGTGGAAGAAGGCAGCTTTGGAGCCGAAATGAAAGTATCATTACTGAATGACGGGCCTTTCACTATTTGGCTCGATTCCGATGAAATCTGTAGTTGACAGCGTTTTTTGGAATTTGGGGCTAGAGCGCAAGACTGCGCAGAAACATCGCGCAACGCTTGAAAATCCATATGTCTGTAATACATAGAAGTCGGATTTTCCTTATTTGCGGCATTTTGATGTATAATGTTACATAAAATATACCTAAGAGAAAACGGAGGGAAACGTATGATTAATTTCGTAGCAATCACCGTAGCAATTGTAGTTATTTTTCTGGCAATAATCTTTTTGACCGGATATGTGAAGGCATCACCTGACACGGCATTAATTATTTCCGGTCTACGCAGAAAACCAAAGGTTTTGATAGGGAAGGCGGGGGTAAAAATTCCGTTTTTAGAGCGGAAGGACGCGTTAAATCTTCAGCTGATTCCCATTGATGTAAAAACTTCAAGTGCGGTTCCTACGGCGGATTATATAAACATTAACGTGGATGCTACCGTAAACGTCAAAATCAGTGACAATGAGGAACGGTTGAAACTGGCCGCACAGAATTTTCTGAATAAAAAACCCGAGTATATCGGACATGTAGCCCGCGAAGTGCTCGAAGGAAATGTACGTGAAATTGTCGGTAAGATGGCGTTGGAAGAGATGGTTTCCGACAGACAGAAGTTTGCAATGCTGGTAAAAGAGAATGCGGAACCGGATCTTGCCGCAATGGGGCTGGACATTATCAGTTTCAATGTACAGAATTTTGTGGACGGCAATGGAGTAATTGAAAATTTGGGTGTGGATAATATTGTAAAAATCCAGAAGAATGCTGCGATTTCCAGAGCCGAAAGCGAGAAAGAAATTGCAAAAGCACAGGCTCAGGCAAAACGGGAATCAAACGAGGCGGAAGTAAACGCAGAATCCGAAATTGCAAAGAAAAAGAATGAGCTGGATATTCAAAAGGCTGAATTAAAGCGTGAGGCAGATATTAAACGCGCTGAAGCGGATGCAGCATATAAGATTCAAGAAGAAGAGCAACGTAAAACGGTTGAAATTACCACTGCAAATGCCAATATCGCCAAGCAGGAGAAGGAAATTCTCTTAAAACAAAAAGAAGCAGAAGTTATGGAGCAGGCTTTGGATGCGCAGGTTAAGAAAAAGGCCGAAGCTGATAAGTTTGCTAAACAGCAGCTTGCGGATGCACAGCTTTATGAACGGCAGCGGGAAGCGGAAGCTAAGAAATTTGAAACGGAAAAAGAATCCGAAGCCATGAAGGCACAAGCTGATGCAAAGAAATACACTATGGAGCAGGAAGCGGAAGGTATCCGTACCCGCGGTGTGGCTGAGGCGGAAGCAATTCGTGCAAAGGCCATAGCAGAAGCGGAAGGTATTGAGAAAAAAGCGGAAGCAATGGCAAAAATGGGAGAGGCCGCCGTATTGGAAATGTATTTTAAAGCATTGCCGGAAGTAGTTAAAAACGCCGCCGAACCTTTATCCAATGTGGATAAGATTACTATGTACGGCGAAGGAAATTCCGCAAAGCTGATGAAAGATGTCATGGGAACGGTTGTACAGATAACCGATGGTTTGAAAGAATCAACAGGGGTTGACCTTCAGGCAGTACTTTCAGGTTTCCTTGCCGGCAAGGTGGCAACGGTTCAATCTCAGGATAAAAAAGCTGCTATAACTGAGCCAAAATCTGATATGGAATAGTATCAGGCAGACTGAAAAATAATAGCCAAAAACAAGCTGGTAAATAAAACCAGCTTGTTTTAACGGTGAACCTAAAAAGCACCTATTGGTTAATGATCCATAGGGGGATCAATATTTTTCTATACAATGGCATCGGAGATAATTTGAACATCCTCAAAACTTTTTGTCAATGTTTTGTATTATGCGGTGGTTCTTATATAACTTATACTTAATCATTCTGATTATCAAACTATTCGTTAAACTTGTCTTTTGCGCATAGTTGAATATGGATTGGTTTACTATTTATTTCTTCGCTTACAACACTATTCCCTTAGCAATATAAACCTTAGCATAAAACAATCTGTGGTAAAAATGAATGTGTAAAAAAATTATCCTTGATAATGCGGCTCCTTAAGCAAGTGACAATTGGTGGTGAAACTTGGGGATTTGCTTAAAATCATTCAAAAATGACCTAATGTAAAAAAATATGCCGCAATTTGCGCACGGGAACTAAAAGGTTCCTCATTGTCAATTAAAGCCATTACTTCCTGACGGGAATAAAACTTTGCCTCAATTTGTTCGTTCTCAGAAGAATTATCTTCAAAATCGCCTTCAACCTCAGCAAACGCAATATAGGTGGTGGTATCGGAAAATGCCACGGCGGCAAAAGAAGGAGGCAGTATTTTTTTGATTTTTTTAATTTTTAATCCTGTTTCCTCATATAATTCCCTTGCAATGCAGGTTTCAAGATCTTCACCCTTCTCCAACATGCCGGCACAAAGATTATAGACAGTCCGATTTACACCCATGCGGAATTCGTGAAGTAATAAAAGCTTATCATTATTGGTCGCAACAATGGATACACCGCTTGGTTTGGCGCCTAAATCATCCGCACTTTTCAACTCTTTTCTACTGACAATTTCGTATTTCTTTTCTCTGCCCGATTTGTTGAGATATGTAAGTTCATAATTCTTCAAATATTTTCCGTCTTTTACCTTCTCAAAACCAATTAATTCCATCTTCTCTCTCCCATTCTTTTTTGATAAGCGGAAACCGTCCTCTATCGCAGTTGTTCTCTCAAGGGTTTGCTTGTTTTCTTTCTGGTGATTTCCACCAATCCTAAAGCGGTCATATCTACAACCGTGGTTTTTACCACATCTTTTGCCGTCAATTGTTTTAATAGTGTCATAATCTGATTCTTGGAAGTTTCCTGAGCCATATTTATAAAATCAACGATTATAATACCTGACAGATTGCGCAGTCTGAGCTGTAAAGCAACTTCTTCCGCCGCTTCCAAATTTACGGCTAGAACGGTATCCTCATTGCTCTTATTGGTTTCATATTTTCCTGAGTTCACGTCGATAACGGTCAATGCTTCTGTAGGCTCTATAATAAGATAACCGCCTGATTTAAGCCAAACTCGGTTTCCTAATGCCGTTTCCATTCTGCTTTCTATAGAATACAGCTTAGAAAGAGACAGCATCTTATCCTGATACAGGCGCAAGGATTTGCACTTGTTATGAGCACACTCCTCTTCCATAACGTTTTTCCGGACATTTTCAGAAATACTTTCCGTAACATTTTTCCGAACATTTTCGGAAGTACTTTCCGGAACACTTTCCGGAATGTTTTCTTGAATATTTTCCAGAACAATGCCTTTTGCATCGGAATTGTATTCCGACAGCATTTCATAAAGTTCTTGGCTGTCCGTCACAATCTCCTGATATTCATGTTCTGACACAAGTCCCCGCAAAACACTTTCCACGGCAGAGGGAGCTTCCTTTAAACAGGTAAAGCAACTCCGGTATCTCGCAGTATGCAGAAGTCGGGCATATTGTTCCGTCAATTGAAAGAAATGTTCGGATAAAGTATTCCCCGATAAATCTTCTTCCGGAAAAGATTTCTTTTTTGCAGCGTCCGCCGCAGTCAAAGAATCAAATTTTGCTGCCGCCATTGTCCGTATAATGCAGCCTGTGGACGGCAGGGGCAGAAACTTGACGGAGATATTATCAGCTGCCAGCCGTTTCTTCGAAGCTTCGGATAACAGACAGTCCCAATTTTGAACCAACCCGCCATTTAGATCCACAACCTTTTCACCCAAAAGCATTGTCGAGTTCTTATGAAGCATTTCCCGCTGCGCTTTGTCAAATTTGGAGGAATAAAAAATATGCTTTGCCCCCATAGTCACTACAAAGTAATCGTTTGAAAGAGAAATATGGGCGGTAACGGAAGCCTGTTTGCCCTTCTGGGGGTCTCGCTCTATCTGCACCAAAAGGGTATCCCCCTCCACCAGCCTTCCGTCATAACCCCGATTTAACAGGTATGGGGAAACCGCTTTTTTTAAAGGCAGAAAGCAGATTTCGCCGTCTGAAATTTCAACAAAACAGGCGTCAATATTTTTCGCCATGTTTTTTATTTTGCCGATATAGACAGCGCCTATTTTGCTGGCCGTCTCCGCTAAGACACAGGCGGCAGTCAACCGGTCTTTCCGAATCAGGAATGCGCAATTCCGTCCCTTATATGAGGTAAAAAGAACCTTTCCATGTATGGTATTTTGTTGGGAGGCTTCCTGAACCGAAATCTTTAAGGAAGCCTTCGCCGGAATATTTCTGCTCATAGATTAAATATTTTTACCTTTCCAAAGCTGCCTTCTTCCACTACTCCCCAGCCGCGGCGTATGACATCGAAAAGCATAATGCTTTTGGTGCGCTTTGCCGCAGGCATACATTTTTGAGTAAATAAACCGTTAGCGGCAGTCAGCTGATTTCCCCCAACGGTACCAGCTTTTGCTTCTCTTGTGTCCCGACATTAGTGTAAACCTCTTCCCGTGTAATGATAAGGGCATTTTCCGGAAGCGTTTCCCCGCATTCTGCCAGCAAAGCCTCTATGACTTGCACCGGCTTGATGTTTCCGCCGCTGGAAGCGTCAACCAACATGAAAAAAGCATTTTCCGACCATTCCAGCCGATAGATACCGGGTTTCAAATCCACTTCCCGGCTTCCTTTTTTTGTCTCTTTTGTAATAACAATTTGCTTTTTTCCCAGAAATCCGGGCAGAACGGCCGATAAATCTGCGGCAGGCGCTCTATCCTCACGGAAACGCACCGTATAAGAAGCCGCGGCTACACTTGCCATAGCGTTTCCGGCCTCTTTAGGCAGCTCCTTTACGGAGACTACTTCTATTCCCGGTACACTGGCCTGATTTAACCGTTCTAAAACATCCTGACAGGAGTGAAACGAATTTACCTCAATATCCATATATTCTCCGTTGCTGGTCAGTCCCACCCCAAGGGGCGCCGCAAAGGACATCACTTGATGGGGGCTGAAGCCGGTGGTATATGTGACATCAATCCCCGCTCTACGGATTGCTTTTTGGAAGAAACGCATGACATCCAAATGCCCTATAAAACGGACAGGGCCGTACTTTCTAAATTTTATACGAAGTTTCATGGCAAACCCCAATCTCCTTTTAAAAGTATATTCTCACAGGCGGCAAACTTGTGACAAGATTCCACCCGATGGCTCTGTAACAAACTTCTTACTAAGCTTCTTTCCAAACTTCTTACCAAGCATAAATACAGCGCATTTCCACTGCCGGAATACGGTTTACAGCAAATATTTGCTCACTCTTGCGCAATCGTTGTTCTCGGCTCAAAACAAATGCCGCCGCCAAACCGTGCGGCGCCGCAGCCTTGGCATTTAAGTTTGCAGTTTTCGGAGGTTTCTTCCCGATTTGCCTTTTCCCACTCTCTCCACAGAAACTCTTTGGTAACGCCGCAATCAATGAAATCCCAAGGCAGAACTTCATCCCTAGTCCGTTCCCTGTGAGTGTAAAAATCCACGGAAAGTCCGCATTCCGCAATGGTTTCCAGCCATCTCTCGTTGTTGTAGTACTCGCTCCATGCATCATAGAAACTGCCTTTTTCGTAAACCCTTCGGATGACCTCACAAAGTCTGCGATCTCCCCTTGCCAAAACACCCTCCATCACACTGGCATCCGCTTCGTGCCAATTGTACTTGATGCTCTTCTGGTTCAGCTGTTCGGAGATGGCAGTTCTGGTTTGATAAGCTTTATCCAGAAATTCCTCTTTGGTGCACTGTTCCGCCCACTGGAAGGGCGTAAAGGGTTTCGGGACGAAAAAGGAAGTGCTTGCCACAATCTGCACTCTCCCGTTCACACGCTTTTCCTTGGGAACGGTATCAAAGAAGACGGCGGCAATCTTATTGGAAAGCTCTGCGATTCCTCTGATATCTTCCGGTGTCTCCGTGGGAAGCCCCAACATAAAATAGAGCTTTACTCTGGTCCAGCCGCCCTCAAAGGCCAAAGCGGCGCCTTTTAATATCATTTCTTCGGTCAGCCCTTTGTTGATTACGTTGCGGAGTCTCTGGCTTCCGGCCTCCGGTGCGAAGGTCAGGCTGGACTTCTTCACATCCTGCACCTTGCTCATGACATCAAGTGAAAAGGCGTCAATCCGAAGGGAAGGGAGGGAGATATTGACATGCTGCCTGCCGCATTCTTCCATCAGAAAATCAATTAATTCCGGCAGCTTGGAGTAGTCGCTGGAGCTCAGAGAGCTCAATGAAATTTCCTCATGCCCCGTATTCTTTAACATTTCCAATGCATATTTCTTTAAGGTGTCTACATCACGCTCTCTTACGGGCCGGTACAGCTGTCCCGCCTGACAGAAACGGCAGCCTCTGATGCAGCCTCTTTGAATTTCCAATACTACCCTATCCTGCGTAATTTTAATAAAAGGAACTACCGGTTTCATGGGATAGCAGGTATCCGATACATTCATCTCGATCTCTTTGCGCACTGTGGAAGGAATCCCCTCTTCCGTGGGCAGGAAGGAATGTATGGTTCCGTCCTCGTTATAATGAACCTCATAAAAGCGGGGCACATACATACCCGGAAGCTTTGCGGCGCGCCGCAGGAACTCTGTCCGCCCTGCTTTTTCATCCTTGCACTTTTCATACAGATCCATGAGGTTTCGGTACTGAGTCTCGCCTTCTCCAATGTAAAAAATGTCAAAAAAGTCTGCCAGCGGCTCCGGATTGTAGGTACAAGGGCCGCCGCCGATTACAATAGGACAGTCCTCTCCCCTCTCTGCCGCTGATAAAGGTATCTGAGCCAACTCCAAAATCTGCAGGATATTGGTATAACACATTTCGTATTGAATGGTAATTCCCAAAAAATCAAAGTCTTTAACAGGATCCTGCGATTCCAATGCAAACAAAGGGATTTTCAGACTGCGCATAATGGCATCCAAATCCAGCCAAGGAGAATAGACACGCTCGCACCAGACATCTTCCATGGAATTAAACATATCGTATAAAATCTGTATGCCCAGATGGGACATACCGATCTCATAGACGTCGGGAAAGCACATGGCAAAGCGGACTTTTATTTTCTCCTTATCCTTTATCACGGAATTTACCTCATGTCCGATGTACCTTTCCGGCTTCTCTATTTTCATCAATATATCATCGGAAAGAGCTAAATTTTCTTTCATATTGTTCCTCCGTTTATGTAATATAATTTCTTTGGAATTTTCTTTTTGCGGGAGTCAAAGTCCCGCGAGCAATGAGCTAAGCAGCTGCGAAGCAGACATTTGGCGAATGCCGCGAGCTCTGTCATATGTTTCCCGAAACACCCAGTACAGCATTTACCATTGGATTTTTTCCCATTTGTCATGACATTGTCAGAGCTTGCCATAGATCTGGGCAGATTTCCATTGTCTTTTCATTCATTTTTCATTCATAATTGAGTAATATGCACCTGCCTTTTGCGCCAGTACCGCGTTGTCGTCAGTCAACAATGCCACTGCATTGCCTCCTTCCTCCGCCCTGTCCTGACACAAAATTCAGGCACCTATTACTTCAAAATTAATGCAACACTGTACTGGTCCTCCGGAAACAACGCAAAGAGGCGTGTCTGGATAGGGCAATGATTTTTCCGACAATCTCCGGTGCCGGATAGTTTTTGCAATAAATGCTGTCTTTTTGCCGGAATTTATTTCTTGGCAAGCATCAGGATTTAGGGCGTTGAGCGCAGGGAACAGGCATGTTTCATTTGTTTTACATCATCGGCGGTGATTTCTCTGTCCGAGTAGCGCGCATGTTCATAGAGCTCCGCCATACCGGGCAGAGAAAGGGAAGCGCCGCATTCTTTTGCGGTCATATAATTCAGAGCAGCCCTGTCTTCCGCACTTTTGCCGGAGAGAACCCGTTTTTTATATAGTTTCCGGATCCGTTCTTCAGGAGTAAAACGCCGGAACAGTCCGGCCTTTTTTGTGTTGTTCTCTTTTTTTACAATATTGCATTTTTCCCGGATATCAAAGACACTTTCTTCATCGGTTATAAGAGAGATTTTCTCTGCTTTTCTGCCGAATTGAGTCTGCAAAAACCGGACGAGTCTCTTCAACGCCTTGGCCAATACATAAACACATCCGCAGACAAAAAGGACAATTGCCGCATATTCCAAGACTTCCCAGAGCCAAAAGGTTTCTGCCGGAGGAAGATTTAAGTCACCGGGTGCGGCAGTATGCCCTTGATTTTCTATCGGCAACGGTTCCTCTGTGGCTCCTCCGTCCGGAAGAAGCCGGATAATCAGCCGCAGCAGAACTTTTAGAATTTCCTTTAAAATGCGCAGAATAGGTTCCAGCCACTGTAAGTTCAGACTCAAAGCCAAAATCAATACGCCGATCAATGTATAAGGAAGCACGAAACCGATTCCGGAATGCAAAATTTCCTTTGCAGGCAGATATCCTGCGCTGGATTTGTTAACCAACAGGAAACTTAAATAGTGTCTCAAGTAATAGATTATCAGGTAACAGGCCAATACACCGATTAGAATAAACATAAAATATTTATCCCAGTCCGGTATGTTTTTTTGTTTGTGAAACAGATAATTTGCCGCAACAAAGATCACCGATGCAGTGACCGGATGAATGGTTTCCGTATAAACAGAAGCATTTTCCTTAAGCCTTAGCATAAAAGAATGAAAGGTGTATGCCGCCGCACAGATCACACAGATCATATATCCGCTGAGGGAGGCAAAGCAGATTGTACAGGCTATCACTGCCCCATGACAGAGGACAAAGAGCCAGAACCGCTGCACATAATATCTCACCAGAAAAAAGGCAATGGGAATCAGGCCGCACACTGCCCAAAACAGAAAGCCGGGATCTTTCTTCTCGGGAAATCTGCTCAGTTCTATGGCAAGCCCTGACAAGGTCATGACCAATGGGAAAAAAATCCAATGGTTCATCTGGGATGTCAGGATTTCTATAATCAATTCCAACCGTTCGGTTTTTATCATACCATCCCCCTCTTTATTCCTTCCGCAATAAGCCGGATAAATTTGTGATAAGCTGCCGTCTTCTTTCTGAACCGTGAAATGCTCTGAGCGCCGGAGTATTGCTTTAAGCACGGCAGAGAGCGGGAACAGCATGACGGAAAGTGAGAAAACTTTGTATCGGCTCAGCCCTACAAATGGATAAAATGAACCTGTTTCCGCAGTGTTTCCGGAATCTCCGGATCCTTGTTCCCCGAAACGGGATAGAACCAGTAGAATTCGTTTCCGGCATCTCCGTATTTTTCCAGAAGCTCCAGAAAATCGTCATACTGGTTCGGGGAGACAAAACAGGTGATGGTTCCTCTCGCTTCCGAGAAAAGTCTCTCCTCAAAGCATGTGGTAAAGTCTGCCGTGGGCTGTTCCAAATCCAGACGGGCCAATCCTCTGCAGACGGTTTCAAACTGCCCGTCTCCGGCCTTCGCCTCGATAGTAAGGGGTTTGCGGGTTTTGATATCCACACCGTTGCCGTAACATGCCGTCTGAATTCCCTGTTTTAAGAAAAATGCGCTCAATCCGGCTGCCAGCTGCAGGGACGCTTCCACACAATCTTCTTTTTTCATAATATTGTCATCTTCCACATTCAAGAAAATGCGGATAGATTTCAAAGCGGTGTAATTTTTCTGATTTACTTTCAGCTCTCCGGTTTTGGCGGTAGCTTTCCAGTTAATGCTGCGCATATCGTCAAAGGGCTGGTATTCCCGGATTCCTCTGTACTCAAAAGGGTCTTCCAACAGATGACGCTTGGACAGCACCTCGCCGTTTAACTGTGTCAGCGACCGGCGCAGCTCATGGCTGTCATAGGGCTTCGGATACACATAGATCTCCGTATGCAGCGGCCGGTCAGCCACCATCTGGCTGGTCAGAAAAATATCCGACGCCACCAGACTGGCGCCGTCAATCTCATAGAACCCTCTCCTGCCCCCGACAAATTTCAGGGTTCGGGTGATTTTCTCGCCGCCTCCCACACGAAACATATCGCTGCGGTAAAACTGGTCGGTGGTCCGGGCTCCTTCTACACTGTCGCCAAAGACCAGATGACGATCCGTTTTAAATTTTACTTTCAGCATCGGCAGGGGAAGTCTCTTTCTATTTTGAATGATCTCTTTCAGTGCGCTCTCTTCCCCCTGAAAAATGTGCTCTCTGGCAAAGCAGATATCCACAGTGAGATTCTTATGCCATAATCGCTGGTAAATCAGCTTCTGTAACACGAATAACAGGAAAAAAAGCAGACAAATGCCAATTAATTTAATCATGCCGTAAAGTCCTCTGTAGGTACGGGAATGGTTTCCAGAAGCTTCTGAATCAAATCCGCTGCGCTGTCGCTTCCTCCGGAGCCGTAGCCCAATACCACTCTGTGGGCAAGGACGGGTACCGCAAGCGTTTTGACGTCATCGGGGGTTACATAGCTTCTTCCCTCCAAATACGCGTATGCCTTGGCGCAGCGAAGCAGCGCCAGACTGCCTCTGGGACTGACGCCCATAATAAGATTGCCGCCCTGTCTGGTTGCATCCACGAGGGAAACCATGTATTCCAGCACACATTTATGTACAAAGGTTTGATTGGCCTGCTGCCTTGCCTGAAGCAGCTCATCCAGTGTCAGAACACTCTGCAGTTCATTCAAAGGTTCTTCGGTCATGTAACGCTGCAGGATGGCAAGCTCCTCTTCTTTTCCCGGCAGCTCCATGGAAAGCTTCATCATAAAACGATCCGTCTGCGCTTCCGGCAGAGGAAAGGTTCCTGCCGTCTCCACCGGATTCTGGGTGGCAATTACGAAAAAGGGCTTTCCCGGTATATAGGATTCACCGTCTATGGTCACTTGGCGTTCCTCCATACACTCCAAAAGTCCCGCCTGTGTTCTGGGGGTGGCGCGGTTAATCTCGTCCGCCAGAAGGATATTTGTGAATATGGGACCCTTCCGCAGCACGAACTCGTTCTTCTTACTGTCAAATATGTTTAAACCGGTGATGTCGCTGGGAAGCAGATCCGGAGTAAACTGAATCCTTGCGAACTCTCCCGCTATAGTCTTGGCCAGTGTCTTTGCAAGCTTTGTCTTTCCCGTGCCGGGAACGTCTTCCAGAAGGACATGGCCGTCTGCCACAAGGGCGGTCAATAGTAGCTTGACGGTCCGTTCCTTCCCCACAATCACCTTTGCAATATTCCCAAGTACCTTTTGCCCTATCGTTTTTCCGTTATCTTCCATTTTTACCGATTCCTTTCTGCTATGAAATTTCTCCATGGGAAAACAGATTTCTAAATAAGTATAGCCCAATTGTACCATACCCCCGGTATTATTTCCATTGCTATTTTGGGTCTTTCTGCAAAAGGCAGGGAAAATGGTTACGTTCACTCGCTGCCGCCGCGAGGTGTTATCACGCTGCTTCTGCGTGATAAACCCGAGACAGACATGCGCGAAATCGCTGTTTTGCGATTTCTGTGCATAGGTTGCTGTGAACGAAGTGAACAGTAATCTATGCAGGGCAGATAAACGGTAATAAAAGCAACAGTTCGACAGATGGAATCCGGCCGAACTGTTACCTTACACTGCTGATATTCATTTTTCGTATCCGTCACCGGACAGGGATATTGATCAGCTGTCCCACACGAATACTGTCTACATCGGTAATCTGAGGATTTGCCGCAGTCAGTGCTTTCAGGCTGATGCCGTTTCTCACGGCGATCCTTGAAAGCGCATCCCCTTCTTCCACGGTATATCCTTTCATCACTGCCACGATATATTCGTCCCCTCTGGTCAGTCTGAACATAGCGTTTCCGGATTCCTGTATCCGGTAGATGCCTTGCTGCTTCAAAGCTCCGTCAAATTCATCGTAATAGTAAAGTACCGCATTTCTGCCGGCATTCTGTGTTCCGAGAGAAAGGTGCACATTTATAGGGCATGGAAAGGACTCCTTTTCCCTTATGCAGATCTCCCGGATGACGGTAATTCCTTCCATGGCCGACTGTCTTACCTCATCGGGAATATCGGATTCTTCACAGAGAGTAATTTGAACGGGATAATCCACTGTATGGATATCTCTGCCGCTTACGCTGAAAGCAATTCCGTTTCCCATATGCATTGCCAGCGTAGCATTTTTTCCTGCAAGATGGTTAATAATATCTGTGGGAACGAGGACGGAGCTTCCCGCCACATAATCTACATTACGTCCTTTTCCCTCCTGTATCGCCGCATCCAGTCTCTCCAACATTTCATTCCAGTCTGCCGTGGCTGTTCCGGAGGAATCGCCGACGATGACCGTATGACTGATAATGGCACTGATATCTGCAGCGGCATTTACATGTCCCATCCGGCCGGATTCAGGCGCAAGTGCGGTGGTGAGTGTCACCGCAAATATAATGGCTGCTTTTTTCTTCATTTTTTCTCCATTTCCGCGCTGCTTTTTTTGCGCATACAGAGCTTGTGTTATTTTTGTTACATTTTCGTGTACGAATTATCATCCGCTAATTTCAGTATTCCCACAGGCAGGAAAAACATTAATGTTTTACACTGGCAACTTCTGCCGGAAATAGACTTCCGGAACTCGTTCTAAAAAATAAATTTGTACATAATTTATAGTAATCGAATTATTTTGGTGTATGCTATATGCGCGATGTGACTACAGAACAAAGACTTCGTCTGATTCAGCAGGTTCGTTCCCGCTATCATGAAAATCAATATGATCTCTCCAACAGAGAGCGTATTTTATACGGAAAGAGTTTTACCGGAGAAATCCCTCCGGGAACGGAAGCGGACCTGCCCGATCCCGATGTAAAACAGCCCTTTTCCTCCTTTAAGATCCGCCTTATGATTGCGGTTCTTCTGGGAGCGGCAGTGATTTCCATGGATCGGAACCATATCAAAATCGCCGGAATTACCTCAGAGCAAATCTATCAGGCAATTTCGGCGGATTTTGAGGAAAATATTGAAAAAATGGTAGTATCCTTTTCTCAGCAGACGGAAAATTCCGAAGGAAAGGAATAAACCGGTCAGCTCCAGAAGTTGTATTTTCCGCTGGTATATGCGTTTGTGCGGGAACCGGCAGCGTTATAGTAACCGGAGTAGCTCTCTGCATTGGCGTCCGCATAATCGGATACGCGGGAAGCCAGAAAACTTAATTTGGAGAAGAGACCGCCCTCTGCAAACAGCGCGTTCAGTTTCGCCGCTATGGCGGAAGCCGCCGTTTTAGAGCTTTCCGCATCGGAAGGTTCTTGTGCCGTCTCCGTGGCATCGGTTTCTTCCTGAGAGGAATCCGGCTGCTGCTGGGTGCCTTCCGCAGCGCTTCCGGCCTCCGATGCGTTCCCCTCGGAAATATTACCTGCCGCTTCGTTCGCCGCCAGCTCTGCCTTGAACTTTTCAAATTTAGCCTTGTTAAAGCTCAAAGTACCGTTCTTCTCCACGGTAATACCCAGTTCCGCCAGCTCTTTTTTATACTCTTTTACGGTATCCTTGGCTGTCTGTGCATAAAGCATATTTAAGGTATCGGAAGATTTCCCCAGATTTTTCAACATATCATTGTATTTGTCTACAAAGGTCTGAAGATCGGAGGAGGAAACGTTCTCGCTGCCGGTTGACAGAAGCTTTTCCGCGGATGCGGCAGTCTGGTCGGCGGATTTTTCCAGCTTCTCATAATCCGATTTCTTTTTGGTGTCTGCTTCCTTGCTCGTTTTTGATAACGTATTTGCCAAAGAAACATTGGAATTATTTCCGTTGATATAATTCAGCAAAGAAGTTCTGTTTGTAGGAAGCCCCGCCTTCTGAGCGGATCTGTTTAACATTTGTGTCGTAATTCTCATAGTAGTCTCCCCATTCTAGTTTCGTTATAACAGTTCAGACAATAGGCCTGAACTGTTATGAAGCGTTCAACCACGGATACATTTTACCGATATGGCAGATTTGCGACGCTTCGGCACAAACTGCCATATCATCATCTATGGGCAAAGCTTGATGTCCAAATACGGGACGGATGGCTGCAATAACCACTCATGGTTTGATACGTGCTCTGAGCGGTAACAGTGCGGTTTGCCGTTGTTTTTGCGGAAGTATGTGCAGTACCGGAGGCGGTCTGCGCTGCCGCATTGCCGTTCGTGGTTCCCATAGTCTCCTGAAGAGCCTTGCGGAATGCTTCCTGAAAGGCTGTCTGGAAATCGGCGGAAGACATACCTGCCGTTCCCGAACCTGCCGCTGTGCCCTCGGCGCCTTTTGCCTCGCCGACAGCGCTGCCCGTACAGTAGTTCTTCAACTGATTGCAGAAGTTCATCATGTACAATGAATTTGCCATCATATTCATGCCCATGCCGTAGGAGCCGTAGCCGACCGGACTGATTAGATTGTAGCCTAACAAATTATAACTCATGCTCCATGCCTCTCCTTTCTTCGTTTATAATCACTATATCGAAAAAAATATTCCACAGACAAGTCAAATGTAACCAGACCGCCCCAAACAGGAATGAACCAAAAAGTCCGCACAGTCCGTCCGCCAATACTGTATTACAATGCGGCCAAGATGCATGTGCATAGGTTTTGCCGGCCATTAATCCGAAGGATGTCCGGCAGGGGAAGCGTTGATATCGAAATCACCGTTGGCCAGCATCACCGTCAGGGTAAATTGGTGCTCCTTAGCTTCCCATGATACACCACCCTGATACCGCTGAGCCGCCGCCCGGATATTATGCATGCCGATACCATGTGCATTGCTGTCGGGCTTCGTGGTGGAGGGAAAAACACTGCCCTGACCGATTTTCAATTCTCCGTTAAAACTATTCTCCACCGTTAGGAGAAGGGTCTCTTTCCGGCAGAGGGAAGAAAGACGGATAAAGCATTCACTTCTCCGACTGTCTGCAGCCAGCTTCTCACATGCCTCAATGGCATTATCCAGCGCATTTCCCAGAATGATACATAGGTCGGTGGGCTGGATATTACAGCTTTTCGGAAAAATCAGGTTTTCCGCCTCAAAATTAATATGCGGAAGTTTTTCGCATATTTCGTGATATTTCATGGAAAGCAGTGAGTCTACCACGGTGCTTCCTGTCTGAAAAGGGATATCCAGCTTACCCAGTGTCCGGTTGAGCTGCTCCAGATAATCGGGAAGCTCCCTGTTCCCGCTCTGCTGTTCGATTAGATTTGCCAATACTGCCAGTTGGTTTTTCATATCGTGTTTCATGGAACGGACGCCGGAATAAATGCGTTCCAGCTCTCTTGCATGCTCCTCCATACTGACAATCTGCTTTTCCAGAACCGCTCTTCTGTTCCGCTCTTCGTTTAATGTCAGCATTTCCTGATACAGCTTGACGCTGTAGAGCATGGAAAACAGACATAAGACCAGCAGAAGGGGAACAATCGCAATCAGTAAAGGAAAAGACTCATAAAAGCTTTTCAGCATGGCATCTTCCGTGGTGAACATGATGATGCGAAGCAGAATACACAACAGAAAACTGCTGGTACAGGGAAACATCAGGAATAAAAACTCCGTCCTGTGGAGGGGCAGCTCTCTGCTTTTGAAGCTTTTACGCAAATAACGGAAAGCTCCATACATGACGACAATGAATAAAGCGGTATATGAAATCTGCTGAAGGATGCTCAGCTTTTCCATCAGTGACAAATATTTCTCGATATCTATTTGGAGATAATTCCGCTCAAACCAGTCCGTATAGAGGTCATAGATCCTATTCCAGAAAATCGACAATGAAAAAGAGAGAAAGCGGCTGATTTCGCTGACCGCCGCAAACATCATGGTAATCAGGATCAGTTGCTTTCTGTTTCCCTGATAGGCCAGAAAGGAAATAAATAACAGGCTTCCGTAAGTTAAAAACAGTTTAAGCAGACCTTTGACGGTGTATGCGGGCTCCATAAAGGTAATGATTATCAAGGAATCAATCAGCTTCTTGCATCCAAACCAGAAGACTCCCGGAAGGAAATATGCCCACCGGGAATCGGACCGCTTGAGTCTGAAAAAATGACGATACAGAAGACAAAACAGTAAGGCCCAAATGAGATTCATGGAAAAATCTGCCGTCTCCACAATCAGATTATACCGATCAGACACAGGAAACTCCCCCCTGCTTTAAATAGTTCATATAAGCAGCCGCAAAATCATTATATTTTTCCTTGGACAAATAAATGGTTTCCCCGTTGTGCAGAAGGATGCTGTCTGCACTGTACCGGGCAATATGCGCCATATTTACCAGATATCCCCTATGGCAGCGGAAAAATCCGTCGCCCAGCAGCTCTTCCATATGAGCCATGGTAGCATAGATGGACTCCGTCTGGTTCAGGGTGTGGATATCTACTTTCCGCCGACAGTTTTCCACATATAATATTTCGCTTTTTATGAGTGTAAAACTCCGTGATTTCGTCTGAAAAAAAAGAGATTCCTCTCTGCCCCGGATACGTTTTCCCGCTTCCTTCAGCGCTTCCTGAAACACATTGCTGAATTTATCGTTTGCCAGCGGTTTTAAAAGGTAGTGAAATGCAGATACATCAAAGGCCTCAAAAACGTATTCCTTTAATGCCGTCACAAAAATAAGAATCGTATCTTCTCTCCGCTCCCGTAAAGTTCTGGCTATTTCCATTCCGTTCGTATCGCCCATCTGTATGTCCAAAAAAAGTATATCAAAATGCTGTCTTTCCGCAAGAAACTGTTTTCCGGAAGAATAACATACCACTTGACTATCGGGTGCCGTTGCCAGAATCAATTTCTTAATCTGTAGACAGATTTCTTTTTCATCATCACAAATTCCAATGTTCATGCCATTCGCTCTCCTCTGTACTTATATCGGTAGTTTTCCAAGAAAACCATGGCAAAATGTAACGAAACGTATATAAAAATGTAATTAAAGTCCGTGTATGCCGAATGCGGGGCGGCTATCCGATTTTTTACTGTATAAAAAATGCCGCAAGCGCACTTTCGCTATGGCGGAATTTCCTATAAAAAAAGCCGTCGCTCCGGCAGCCCATTCCGCTACCTTGCAACAGCTATCCTGCATTCCGTAATTTAGGTTAGAACTTAATTTGTATGATACCACATTCCAAAAGAAAAGTCTAGTATTATTTTTGGGATTTGCTATACTTTAATAGCTAAAAGGTACAAAGAAAGGAGAACCAAATGAAACTTGAAGAGCAAAAGCACATTCAGGGAACCTCCCCGGAGGACGAGGAGAAGCACCTGAAAGAGACACTTGATGTAATCCATGCAAACATGGATAGCTACGGTCGTCAGGTTCAGGAAATGAAGGCGAATATTGATGAAATGCTGGAGCATTATCACGATAACGACGCCGAAGTGTATGTGATTCTGTGCAATACCATCACCATGCACGAACATATGAAGCGGGCGCTGGAGCGAAATGAAAGGGCGGCGGCTAAGCCCTATTTCGGAAGAATCTGCTTCCATGACGAAGGGTCGGACAGGGAAGAATCTATTTACATCGGCAAAGGCGGCATATCCCGCGATTCCACCCATCAGGAAGTAATTGACTGGCGTGCTCCCATGGCCAACGCTTACTATGAGAACGGTTTGGGTAAATGCAGTTATCCTTCTCCGGAAGGGACTCCTATTTGGATTGATTTGAAGCTGAAACGAACCTATGAAATTGATCAGGGAAAACTTCTGGATTATTTTGACAGCGAAGTGATTTCTAATGATGACCTGCTCACCAAGTATCTGGCCAGAAATAAACAGGCCGTGCTGGGAGAAATCGTTGCCACCATCCAGAAAGAACAAAATGATATTATCCGCAAATCGCCCTATCACAATATTATTGTCCAAGGGGTGGCAGGTTCCGGAAAAACCACGGTGGCCATGCACCGTATTTCTTTTATATTATACAATTATGCGGAACGGTTCCGCCCCGATGACTTTTATATCGTGGGAAGCAACCGTATTCTGTTAAATTATATCACCAGCGTGCTGCCCAGCCTTGACGTCTACGGCGTGCGCCAGATGACTATGGAACAGCTCTTTGTCCGGCTTCTCTACGAGGATTGGGATGAGAAAAAATACAGCATTTGCAAAAACACTCAAAATACGGAGACAGGAAAAATTAAGGGAACGGACGGCTGGTATCGGAAGCTGAAACAGTTCTGTGACAGGCTGGAATGGGATATCATCCCTACGGAATCCGTCTATTTAAATCCCATGCAGTTTGTGGAAGGAATTCAGGATGGCCGCTCAGGGGTCTATGACCGCAGCGGCGGAGAGACGCCGGATGCGGAGAAATTGGTGCAGCTGGTGGACGGACAGGCCGTAGAACGCTATATCAGGCAGAATCCGTCCATATCTACCCAAAGTAAAATCAATATGTTGAATGACAGGCTGATCATTAAGATAAAGGATGAATTTCTGGGCAAAGGCGTCAAATACACCGAAGCGGAACGCAAAGCCATTTTAAAAGCTTACCGCGGCCGTTATGGCAGTAAGATTTGGAAGCTTTCCACTTTTCGGATCTATGAAGATTTTCTAAAAGAACAGCGTGCTTCCGGTATTCGGGTAGAGCTTCCCGGCAGGGCTTTTGACGTCTATGACTTGGCGGCGCTTGCTTATATTTATAAACGCACCAAGGAGACGGAGGTCATCAGCGAAGCTCATCACATCGTAATCGACGAGGCACAGGACTTCGGTATGATGGTGTATGACTGCCTGAACTTCTGTATTAAAGACTGTACCTATACCGTTATGGGGGATGTGTCCCAGAATATCCGGTTTGGCTTAGGATTGAATGACTGGGAAGAACTACGCAAACTGCTCCTTCATGACGACCCCATGTCCAGCTTCGGCATCCTGAAAAAAAGCTACCGTAACACCGTGGAAATATCCCATTTTGCCACCGACATCCTGCATCACGGTAAGTCGGCCGGCTATCCCGTGGAACCCATTATCCGGCATGGCAATCCGGTAACGGTCCGGCTCTGCAAAGAGGGAAGCGAACTCTGGCAGGCGGCAGCCCAACAGTGCCGTGACTGGCAGGCAAAGGGTCTTCCCACCATTGCCGTTATCTGCAGGAATCAGGAATGTGCCCACCGTGCGGCTGCAGAGCTTAGAAAGCGGATAGAAATTATGGAGACCGATCCGGAAAAGGCCGAATTTGGGAACGGGATTATGGTGCTGCCTGTGGAATACACAAAGGGGTTGGAATTTGACGCCGTATTGATTTTAGACCCAACCAGAGAAGAATATCCGGTGGACGACGGACACGCGAAGCTGCTCTATGTGGCGGCCACCAGAGCATTGCATGAACTCTGCGTATTGCACACCGGAAATCTGACGGGGCTGATTGCGGATCCCCTTCCGGAAACCGTGCAAGGGACAGTTATGGATACGACAGATGAAATAAAAGGAGAGACATCAGGGAAAAACCTGTCACCGGAAAAAGCCCCCCAAAACAAACTTATAAGAAAAAATACTCATTTCCCTGAAAAAGATCCCGCAAAAATAACCGGAAAAAAGCCCCGTCCGGTTGCCTTAAGTCCGGCAAGCGCCTCTAAGGCCACAGGATCCTCAGCGGCAGATGCCTCCTCCTCTTCCTCTGCCATAGTACAGACGTACAAAAGTTATAAAAGCAATACAGGAAGCAAAAAAGACCAGACGAGTCAACAATACCAACACGGTCAAAAAGCCCGGATATCACAGAGTAAAAAGCCCGACCTCGTCAGTCAAGAAAATCCGTCTGTTTCTCCTCGGACATCAGGCTCCTCACACCGTTCTCCTATGGAAGAAACAGAGAAACGCCTCCTTTCGGATCGCTTTTCTGATAACCAAAACCAAAACAGAACCGTTTTCCCGGCTTTTGGGGACTTCCCTCCCACCGAGAAACTTCGTCCCATGGGTCACAACAAAATCGATCTGTCCGTGCGCTGGGTGATGAAACAGCCGGACGGCCTGTATCTGCAAAGCCGATACGGTATTCTACGCCTCTCTCCCATTGGCAGCGGCATTTTGAGGATAACTTTTGCAAAGGGCGGAAAGCTTTTAGACGGCACCCATCCCCGGATCCGAATTCAGAGGTTGGAAAAATTTTGGCTTTACAAGGAAGCAGGCTCCATGGTAACTCTTTCCACAGACGAGCTTGTGATTCAGGCGGACAAAAGCACGGGATCCATCCGTTATCTGAACCAGGATAAAAAACTTTTACTGGCGGAGAGGTTCAGGGAATGCAGACAGCAGGAGGCTTTTTCCGGAGGCGGGCTTCAATCGTGGCTCTTTTTAGAGCCCGCAAAAAAGGAACAGCTTTTTGCCATAGGTCCCAGTGATCAAAAAGCGCTTCCTTTGAGAGGAGCCGCCCGGTATATTTCAAGTGAGGGAGAACTTCCCTTCCTTTTCTCCGATCAGGGTTATGGCATTTTGGTTGCTTCGGACGCCCCCGTAATCTGCTGTGACCTTCCGGCATACGGAACCTATCTGCACACGGAAAATGAAATGCAGATGGACTATTACTTTATAACAGGCAAAAAAACAGAGAACTTGATAAATGCCCGTCGGTTCCTGCTGGGAGAATTATAACCTTGCGGCGACCAAACAATCAATGCAATCATAAATTACCGCTACATCAGAAATGGCTTAATTTTTCTTGAGACAAACAACCAATAAATCATTCCTTTCACACTTACGGACATGCCGACGCAGTCGGCACAAACAATTAATGAATCGGTGCAAGTTTGGAAGAAGCTCTGCTCCGCAGAGCTTCTTCACACTTTTACATTGCAATGTTATTTTGTTTCCGTAACATAATTTCTGATCTCCGATACCTCATCAAAATCCATTTCAGAAATGCAGATTCCGATTTCGGGCATTGCGTGAATTACCAGTCCTTCTCCAATATAGATTGCCACATGGGAGGGAGTATCGTAAAAGATTAAATCTCCCGGCTTCGCATTTTCCAAATCATCTACTTTTGTTCCCAGCTCACGCTGTTCGTTGGAATTATGCGGAAGACTTATTCCGAAATACTCATATACACTCTTGGCAAAACCGGAACTGTCTGTCCCTTCTGTCAGGCTGTCTTCACCCCACCCATAGGGATTGCCAACGAACTGCAAGGCATATTCTGCAATTTCCGCACCCCTTTTATTATCTTCTGTCACTTTCACTTCAAAGGAATCTTCCGGTACTATATTCAGCTTTTCTGTCAAAATATCGGATTCAAGTCCCAGACTTGCCATGTATTCCGCCGCTTTTTCCGGATTTGCCTTTGATATATCCAGAGGCAGTTTAAATAAAGCATTTAGACCTTCATATTCTTCATTTCTGCTGATTTTTCCCGTCAGTTCATCATAGCAATAAGCATCTGTATTATAGAACATTCCTTCCGAAACACATAGATACAAATCATGGTCTGCAAACATTTCTATGCTGTCACATTCAAAGAGTCTGTACAGAATTCCGTCTTCTGTCATATCCGTATAATTGCCGGACATGCTCGCTATATTATAGAAAGCAGGATTATACTCGCCGATAAGTGGTGAAGCAAAAAAATCTAATTTATCATATTCTTCTTCAGAAGTATCCGGTAAGGGTTCACCATCTGCCCTCTCAATAGCGATAACCGCATATGTCCTGTCTGCAATGACAGCGCCGTTTTCACTGCAACGGGGATGTTCCGACAACAATTCTCCGGAAATGATACTCAACAGCGTCACGCGGTACTCTCCATAACTTTGAGTTTCATGAACGGACACCGCCTGTTCACTCGAGAATGCTTCTGCCAGCTTAATGTCCCGCATATTTTCAGCCACATGAGAAGAAGGTAAATACTTCCATGCCGCATAGACTGTCACGGAACTCACGGACAACACCGATACGGCAATGATTGCTGCTGCCGATAGTCTTCTTTTCATTCTTTTTTCCATTGTGCTCTGCTCCTCCGCCTGATTTAATATTTTCTGATTCAGCTCCCGGTCTGCTTCATCAATGGGTGCAAGGGCATGTCTTAATGCATCATCAAATTTTTTATCCATAATAAATATCCTCCAAATCCTTTTTTAATGTTTTTCGAGCCTGATATAGTCTGCTGAGTACGGTTCCTGTCGGTATATTCATTGTCTCAGCTATCTGTGCCGTCGATAAATCTTCCATATAGAAAAGAAGAACCACAATTTTTAATTTTTCAGGCAGCCTGTTTACTGCCGTTCGTATTGCTTCGGCTTTCTCCTGATTGGTTATTCTTTCTTCCGGCGACAGTTCCGCAGCTTTACTCATGTATGCATCTCGTTCATCTGCTATAGGCTGTGCATCTGCAATTCTTTTCCTCCATGCAAATTTTCTTTTTTTGTTGTTCCAAATGCGCAAGGCAATTGAAAGAAAATAGCTTTTGGGATTATTGGCATATTCTATTTGCTCTTTTAATTTGACAGCCGTCAGAAAAGTATCTTGGTATAAGTCGTCAGCCTCCGGCGTATTGTTTGTAAGATGCTTACAAAATGAATAGATATCCCTGCCGTATTTATCTATACACATTTCAAGCTCTTGTTTTGTCATCTAATGTTCTCCCCTTAAGACATTTTAGCAAAACTGCAGTTTTTTGCCCTTCACTCATACATTGTAATAACTTATAAATTTATTCAAGTATTATTACTTATCCTAAACCTTATTCAGCTCCCCTCTTTTCTAAAGCCGCCCGAATAAAAACTTCCTTTCTGTTTTTTTCAGTTTAACTTCAAAGTTCTAAAAAATCTTGTAACCGGAATCGATTTAAACGTTACTTTTTATAGGATTTTTATAGAATTATCTGCTATACTAAATGGAAAAGAGTAACCCGCAAACGGAAAATGACTTTCCAGCCATATGTGGGGTGACACCATGGAAAGAAGATTTGGTATTATGAAGGTACTGCTGCTTGAAGATGATATAGAACTATGCAGTTCCATACAAGATGAACTGCAAAAAGCCGGATATAAAGTTGACTGCTGCTGCGATGGGGAAACTGCCATGATCCATGCACTAAATATAGAATACGGCTATGATCTGGCAGTTATTGACCGTATGCTCCCCGTCATTGACGGAATGACAATTATTAAGGCCATGCGCCGGAAGGAAATTACAATCCCTGTCATTATTATTACGGGAATGTCAGAACTAAACGATAGGATAGAGGGGCTGGATAATGGTGCAGATGACTATCTGGTAAAGCCGTTTCATATACCTGAACTGCTTGCGCGCATCAGGGCATTGATCAGGCGTCCGGCAGAAATCAGGCAGGAAACGTGTACCTGCTTTTCCGATCTGTCTTTCAACCAAACGGAACATATCCTGTCATGCGGAACAAATTCCCTGCTTTTAACTGCAAGAGAGTCTGAAGTATTATCCGTTTTTATCAGCCACCCCCAGTCCCTCATCTCCAGAGAGCAACTGATATACAAAATCTGGGGAATCGAGGCAGATATTGTACCCGGAAACGTGGATAATTATATTTCGTTTCTCAGGAAACGACTGCGTGAGATAGGAAGCGGCTGCGAAATAAAAACGGTTTACGGATCCGGTTATAAATTGGAGGGCAAAAATGCTGGAGCATTTATATAAAAAACTGCATCTTATTTTTATCAGTTCCATTATGTCTATCATAACCGTCATTATTGGAATCTTATGCAATGATTTCATTGATAATAAACGGCAAAGCGACAGTGCTTTTTTCGGGCGGCTTTCTACGCTTATGATTTATGAACTGGAAAATCCGGAAAATAACCCTCAAACGGTTATTAAGTCTTATGAAGATAACTATTCCATTTTTGCCGTGCTAAAGGACGCACAGGGAAATGTAATTTATCAAAGCTCTCTCCCATTTCCAACCGATATAACCTTCTTATTAAGACAATTTACAGAAAAGGCAAATGACGAATCTGTCATAGTATTAAATCGGACAATGGCTACGACGCAAGGCGGAATTTTATCTTTTTCCGGTGGTTCACATGATAAATATTGGGGAAT
>Ga0137308_101043_pt1 | contig 32773 bp, 23 predicted proteins | sample Inofrocosms_June_FD_97181 | JGI IMG/M metagenome (GOLD analysis project Ga0137308, IMG submission 97181) | Mouse cecal microbial communities from Vienna, Austria - N-Acetylneuraminic and N-Acetylglucosamine D2O microcosms_June | ecosystem: Host-associated > Mammals > Digestive system > Large...
GATCGAGGACGACACAGAGCCGAAAGTACCCCTCACAGCAGAACAGGAAGAAAGCCTTTTATCCTTTATGCAAAGTGATAGCGTCTATCAGAAATACCGTGACGAGGTTATCATACTGCTGGGGACAGGGCTTAGGATTTCCGAACTCTGCGGATTGACTGAAACCGACCTTGATTTTGAAAACAGGATAATCAATGTAGACCACCAGCTTTTACGGAGCGCAGAAACAGGCTACTACATAGAGAAGCCCAAAACGCAGAGCGGTATCAGGCAAATTCCAATGAGTGAAAAAGTGTATGAAGCGTTGGGGCGTGTGTTGGAGAACCGCAAAGGAACGAAGCAGATCACCATTGATGGTTACAGCAATTTCCTTTTCCTCAACCGGGACGGTTGCCCGAAAGCGAATGTGAATTATGCTACCATGTTTCGGGGGCTTGCAAAGAAGTACAACAAGACCCATGAGGAAGCCTTACCCAAAGTAATGACACCCCACACCCTGCGTCATACGTTCTGCACCAACTTAGCCAATGCCGGAATGAACCCGAAAGCGTTACAGTATATCATGGGACACTCCAATATCACCATGACGCTGAACTATTACACACATGCAACTTTCGCTTCCGCAAAGGCTGAAATGGAAAGGCTGATTGCAGCATAGCCGCAGAACAATTTACTACTTCTTTTACTACCATTGAGAGGGAAAACCTAAAAGGTTATGAGGGTATATAAGAACTTCTCCCCATATCTAAAATGCCGGGAAAGCCCGAAAATACGGGCTATACCGACATATAAGAACTTCTAAAGAGATAATCTAAATTCACCAATAATTTTACAATAATAATTTATCAATAATGCACAGACTTATCAATGTCAAGTAAACATATCTCCATAGGATATGCCTTGTATATGGAAAATGCAAGGGATTGTTAAGCCCCTTAGTAGAAAATACGGATGCATTACAGCCACAAAAAATACAAGACATCACCCTGCACAATTCAATAGACGATACTAAGAAAATGTGTTAAGATTTTTACATACAGGAAATCATCATGTTGGGAGGGAGCTTATGGCAAGGACAGTCGGCATTGGACATCAGGACTTTGAGACAGTCATTACAAAAGACCTTTTTTATATAGACAAAACCGGCTTCATCAGGGAATGGTGGGAAAACGAGGACAGCGTGACCCTGATTGCCCGTCCGCGGCGCTTCGGCAAGACACTGAACATGAGTATGGTGGAGAAGTTTTTCTCTATAGATTGTGCGGGGAGAGGAGAGTTGTTCGAAGGCCTTTCCATCTGGCAGGAGGAGAGCTACAGGCTCATCCAGGGGACTTATCCTGTCATCAGCCTTTCTTTTGCCAAAGTGAAAGCAGGGACATTTTCGGACACCAGGAGACAGATTTGCCAGATTATTACTGAATTGTATAATAAGAACGATTTTTTGTTGGAAAGCGGCTGTCTGAATGGGAAAGAAAAGGACGACTTCCGCAGGATATCGGCGGAGATGGAAAACTATCTGGCGGCAGGTTCCCTGAACGCCCTGTCGGGCTATCTGTCGCGCTATTATGGCAAAAAGGTCATTATCCTGCTGGACGAGTATGACACGCCGCTGCAGGAAGCCTATGTACACGGCTACTGGGGCGAGATTGTGGAATTTATCCGGAACCTGTTTAATGCCACGTTCAAGACGAATCCCTACCTTGACCGTGCCATCATGACAGGGATTACGAGGGTAAGCAAAGAATCCATATTTTCAGACCTGAACAATCTGACGGTAGTGACATCTACATCTGAGCAATATGCAGACAGTTTTGGCTTTACGGAAAAAGAAGTATTCACCGCATTGGCTGAATATGGAATGTCGGAGAGGCAGGATGAGGTGAAGAAGTGGTATGACGGATTCACATTCGGAGAAAAGAGGGACATCTATAATCCATGGTCTATCCTGAATTATCTGAAGACAGGGAAGTTTGGCACCTACTGGGCAAATACCAGTGCCAACAGCCTTGCGGGGAAGCTGATTCGGGAGGGCAGCCGGCAGGTAAAGCAGGATTTTGAGAGCCTGATGCAGGGTGAGACGATTCGGATGGAGATAGACGAGCAGATTGTATACGACCAGATGAACCGGAAAAAGAATGCCATCTGGAGCCTCCTGCTGGCCAGCGGGTACCTGAAAGTGGAGGATACGGAATTTTCTGTGGAGACGGGCAGGAACTATTACACCTTGGCGTTGACGAACAGGGAAGTCCGGCTGATGTTCGAGGGCATGGTACGGGACTGGTTCGCGGAGGACGACAGCAGCTATAATGATTTCATCAGGGCGCTGTTGCTGGATGATGTAAAGGCGATGAATGTCTATATGAACAGGGTGGCCCTGCAGAGTTTCAGCTATTTTGATACGGGAAACAGGCCCTCCGGGGAGGAGCCGGAGCGATTCTACCATGGGTTTGCACTGGGGCTGATGGTGGAACTGGCGGACAGGTATGTGCTGACATCCAACCGGGAAAGCGGGTTTGGCAGGTATGACGTGATGCTGGAACCCAGGCAGCGTAAGGATGGGGGCCTGATGGGGGATACAGTATTAAATAATTGCGGAAAGGATGCAATTATTATTGAATTCAAGGTACAGGATTCGGAGGAGAAGACACTTGCAGATACTGTGGCGGCTGCATTGGAGCAGATTGACCGCATGCAGTATGCAGCATCTCTGGAGGCAAGGGGAATTCCTGCGGAGAGAATACGGAAGTACGGATTTGCTTTCAGGGGGAAAGAAGTGCTGATAGGGCGTGAGGAGAGGGAGCCCGGCTGACAAATATCCAAAACCCGATGGAAAAGGCCGGATGGTCTGCCGAATATTCCATGGAAGTGTTGGACGTTTCCGAAGAAGACAGGAAGGAACTCCAGTTCCTTATGGGATAGGCGCATATTTTAGAAAGCAGGAAAGGCGGATAGGAGGATATAGAACAGCATGGAGAGAAAACAGAGTGTGGAAGACAGAGTGTGGAAGACAGAGTAAGGGAATGGTTAAACGAGAACGGATATGATTATGAGGTGAGGACTTACCAGCTGGGGGAGGCACCAGAGAACCGTGTGTCGGGGGATAAGGAAACCATATCTGTCCCATCTTCGGTAGAAGTTGTGGATGCATTCATGAAACAGTTTGTGGAATCCTTTGAAAAGGCACATGAGATTACAGTCCTTAAGGAAAGCAGTAGATTTGGCCGGGCAGAAGGCGGAACATTGGGAGTCATCAAAAACCTCCGAAAAACAAAGTTCCGGAAGCAAAAACAAGATATAGCGATTATACTGTTGACCAATACTATATATTGTGCCAAGATGTATCTGTGATTGATTTTTGTGCGTATCCTGGATGGCGCGGCATCCGGACAGCGGCCTAAAGCTGTATTGCACACGCTGTTAAGTTTGTATGTATGCGGGAGCGGCATATCTATGCGCTGTGGGAAATGCCCTGCCGTCTTCAGTAGCTACAGACTGGGAATACCAGAATAGGGCGAAGTTTAAGAAAGTTTGGCAGCTCCTTAAAACTCCCAATCTCCCTTCTTTTATTTAAAGTTTTTATACGAGGAGGCACATTATGAACAGCACAGCGTTAACTTTCCGGGGAGGGGCCGGAGCGTTTCTGCCATGGGTTTGTGTTTGGGCTGATGGTGGAGCTGGCGGACAGGTATGTGCTGACATCAAACCGTGAAAGTGGGTTCGGCAGATATGATGTGATGCTGGAGCCCGGACAGAAATGCGGGAGCCTGACGGGGGATGCGATTATTATTGAATTTAAGGTGCAGGATTCGGACGGGAAGAACCTTGCGGATACTGTGGCGGTAGCGCTGGAGCAGATTGAACGCATGCAGTATGCGGCATCCCTGGAGGCAAGAGGGATTCCCGCAGAGAGAATCCGGAAGTACGGTTTCGCCTTCCGGGGGAAAGAGGTGCTGATAGGGGCGCACACAGCCTAAAAGTCGATATTGGCTTTTCTTGCCTGGCTGCATAGGTCACGGACATTCAAGGTATAGGCTTTTCCGTCCTTTACAAAGTGTGTTCCGCATTGCCGGAACTCGGCTGTCAGCCTCCGCAATCAGGTAATCGGTGGAAAAGCAGAGAAACACGTTCTGCCCCGGCTTCGTCCTGTATGCTCCGGAGCTGTCTATGGCGACTGGGGCGGGCGGCGCTGCTTCTGCCGCCCTGCCGGATGGGACGCATTGTCAGCATGATATGGCTGTGGGGAAATAGACGGTCCTGTCCCTTTCGCCTAATTCATCTGCCGTACAATTCTGTAATAAGCCATGGAAGTCCGCTTATAACTGAAGCTGTAAATAAGAGCGAATACCAGGCAGCCTGCCAAGGTGCAGCCGATCAACAGCGCCGACTCGAAGAAGCCGATGGCGCCTAGGAGCATATATACCATGCGCATGCCCACTGCGGTATGGAGAAAAGCCCCTGCCAGCGGCAGTCCGAATACCATGCTGATCTGTGTCCGAATAGTGCGCTTAATCTCCACGTCGCTCATCCCCACCTGCTGCATGACCTCGAAATTTTTCTGATCCTCAAAGCCTTCCGTGAGCTGCTTATAGTACATGATGATCAGCAGGCAGATCAGGAAAATGATGCCGAAGAAGATGCCTATAAACAACAGACCGCCGTACATGCTCTGTTGGTCGGCCATTGTGGCCCTGTGGTCGCTGTACCCGGCGAAGCCCGGCATCGTATTCATGCGCTGGCTTAACTGCGCGGAGAACGCGTCGATATCTTCATCATCCCCCTGAGGATTAAAGCCATAGAAATAAGTGTGGGACTTTGTACTGTCTGCCTGAAATACCTGGCACACCTTTTCCGCCTCCTCTGCGTCGGAGAATACTACTACATAGGAGCTGTCAAAGGCGCTGTTCGGCGTCTTTCTGCTGATACCGCATTCATAGAGTTCCTCTTTTACCCGGTATTCCAATGTCTGGAAAAGGATAGTGTCTTCAGCAAAATCCGGGCCGCTGCTGTAGATAAGGACTTCATCCGGGGCCAGGCTGACGGAAGTCCCGGACATCAATTCATACTCATCCCGGGTCATCAGGAGCAGGAATTCCATATCTGTATACATATTGCCCGAGCCGTCCCAGAACAGGAAAGAATTCCCATCCTTTAAGGTACTCACCTCAATGCTGTCAAAGAGGAATTCATCCTCCAGGGTCACATGATTCTCTTCCGCCAGGGCCGCCACATCCTGCAGCAGTGCAGGTGCATCCGTAGCTGCATTTCCGAAACAGGTGATCTCGAATACCCGCCGGAAGTTGGAGCTTACGATGGTGTCCATATCCAGATAGACCACCACCGTGCACACGGCCGTAATGATGACCATGGTGGAGAAGACGCAGATATTGGACAGGCTTGCGGCATTTTTCTTCATGCGGTAGAGCATGCCGGAGACAGTGACGAAATGTTCCGGGCGGTAGTAGAATTTCTTTCTTTTTTTTAGGAAGCGCAGGACTGCGATGCTGCCGGAGGTGAATAGGAAATAGGTGCCTGCAATCACCAGGAAAACGGCCAGGAAGAAATCCGTGAAGACAGTGCTGTCCAGTCGGGAAGAGATAGCGATGTGATAGCCGGCCGCCAGTGTGCAGGTGCCCAAGATACTCAAAGGCAGAATATGCCTGGGCTCTTTTTCGCCTTTCCTGGAATCGCCCATAAGCTCCAGGGGGTTAGCCTTGCCTACCTGAATCAGGTTTACCGTAAGGTTCAGCGCGGTGATAAACGCGTAGAACAGCAGACTCTCGGTGACGGCGGCAGGGCTTACCGTAAATGTTACGTTTACCTGCATCTTGGCCAGATTCAGCAGCAGCAGGAAGATCAGCTTGGAGAACACCAGCCCCAGGATGATGGCGCCTGCCATGACGCAAAAATAGATGATCAGGCTTTCCCAGAACATCATGATACCGATATGCTTTTTTTCCAGCCCCAGTATGCTGTACAGCCCCAGCTCTTTCTTACGCCTTTTGATCAGGAAGCTGTTGGTGTAGTATAGAAAAGGCACCATGATGAGCCCTAGCAGGACAAAGCCGATGGTGACCAGGATCAGGGTATATGCGCCCTTGGGCAGATGATACATGATATCGTTTTTCAGGATCAGGTCAAAGACAAAGTAGGTGAACATGGCAAAAATACTCACACCTATGTAGGGCAGGTAGGTGGAAGCATTTTTGCGGATATTGGAGACTGCCATCCTGGGCAGCAGTGAGATATATCTCTTATTAGACATCATTTTATGTCTCCTTCCTTGTTATTTTTGTTTTGTAATCTCAAGCTAAGGATACAAAAAAAGGAAATGGAATGCCATCGAACATCCTTACATTTCCTTTTGCCAATCTTACATTTTTGCAAGCTTAAGACTTAGGGCTTCTCCTGGCGCTTGGAATCCCGAGAGTGATTGCGGTGCCCTGGCCCTGACTGCTCTCCGCCCGGACCGTCACGTTCAGATGGGTAAAAATCTGGCGGCAGAGATAGAGTCCGATGCCGGTGGACTTTTTCTCCAGTCTTCCATTGTATCCGGTGAAGCCTTTCTCGAAGATACGGGGCAGATCCTCCGGACGGATGCCTATTCCGGTATCCTCCATAACCAGATATACCCTTTCTCCCTCCTCCCGGGACCGAAAGGAAATGCCGCCCTTTACTGTGTACTTGATGCTGTTGGAGAGGAGCTGTTCCAGGCAGAAGACGAACCATTTTTCGTCCGTGAGAATCTGCCGCTCCATGTCCGGCAGATCCAGATGCAGGGATTTGTTGATAAAAGACAGGGAGTATTTTCGGACGGCTTGCTTTAACAGATCGCAAAGGCTGTAACTTTGCAGCACCAGATCTGCGGAGATGCTCTCCAGGCGCTGGAAAGTCAGTACCATTTCCGCATACTGCTCTACCTGTAATAATTTTTCACGCAATAAAAAGAGGTCTTTCTCCTGCAGCCCCGGCTTGTCCAACAGGAGCTTTATGGCCAGGATGGGGGTCTTAATCTGGTGGGTCCACATCAAATAATAATCCCCGCGCTCAGCGTTCTTTTCTTCCCACTGCTGTTTCTCTTTCTCCTGCGCTTCGCACACAAGAGCCAAAAACGCCTGCTGCGCCATGTCGTAATCCTGCGCGGCCTCAATCTCTCCCTCGGCTTCCTGAAGCTGTCCGGAACGGTCTTTTGGGAAAAGCAGCTCCCCCGAATGGGTAAAGTGATGATAGGCCATTTCCAGCTGGCGGCTTTTCTTCACATATCGAAAGCCCTCCCCGGCAAGGACTATGAGCCAGACTGTGGCTGTCAAAAGAGCGGCATATAGAAGTTTTTCCATGTTTTCGATATGATACAGGCTTCCCACGGAGACGAAAAAGAGAACGGTTACCATATACAAAAACAGAGTGGTTCTTTTTTCTTTCAGATAGCGCAGAAATAGTCTCATCGTCATTCTCCAATCTGATAGCCCAAGCCTTTTTTGGTCTGAATGGGCAGGTCTGCGCCGGCGCTCTCCAGCTTTTTGCGCAGTCTCGTCATGTTTACGGTGAGGGTGTTTTCGTCTACAAAGCAGTCGTTATCCCAGAGCCTCTTCATGATGGACTCTCTGGACACGGTCTGTCCCGCATTTTCGAACAAAAGTTGCAGAATCCTGAATTCGTTTTTGGTCAATTCCACCTTTTCCCCCTTTACCAGAAGAGAGGCATCCGTCAGGTCCAAGATCAGACCGTGACATTCCATAATGCTGGTGGATTCCCGGAAAGCATAGGTGCGCCGCAGCAAGGCCTGGACTTTGGCGGCAAGGATTTCGGGCTCAAAAGGTTTGGCCAGAAAATCATCCCCGCCCATGTTCACGGCCATAATAATGTTCATATTGTCGCCTGCGGAGGAGACAAAGATAATGGGAACCTTTGAAATCTGCCGGATTTGGGCGCACCAGTAGTAGCCGTTGTAAAAGGGGAGGCCGATGTCCATCAGCACCAGATGGGGAGAGCATGCGGCAAATGTCTTGACGATATTGCTGAAGTCCTCTGCGCAGATAACGTTATAGCCCCATTTCTCCAGATGGCGTTTCATGCCCGCGGCAATTACCGCATCGTCCTCCACCAGCAGCAGTCTGTAGCTTGTGTGATTCCCGATTCCTGTGTCCATGATTCCGAGCTCCTTTTTGGCCGTTTCGCACGGCGTGTCCAAGTGCTGCAATAGAATCCAAGGGAGGATTCTATTATCCAAAGGCCATTATAACGTTTTTCTGTGATTTGCGCAATAGGTTTACAAAATACCGGACCCCCATGGCGCTGGCAGAAATTTTCCGGAAATTTTCCGGACATTGATTTGAGGTTGTTTTTTTAGGCAAGATAATTTATAATAAAACATGATTATAGCTATTGTCAGGAAGATTGAACGATGTGCGCGCGGAGTGCGCCAGGAGTATAGAGATGAAAGAAAAAGTAGTGGTAGGCATGTCGGGAGGCGTAGATTCCTCTGTGGCCGCGTACCTGCTGCAGGAGCAGGGATATGACGTCATCGGCGTCACCATGCAGACTTGGCGGGAGGGCACAGACCAGGCCGGGGGGGAGGACGCTGTCAAGGATGCGAAAGAGGTGGCGCAGAAGCTTGGAATCCCCCATTATGTCCTGGATTTTACAAAGGAATTTAAGTGCCATGTGGTGGATTATTTCCTGGAGGAATATCTCAGGGGACACACGCCGAATCCCTGCATTGTCTGCAACCGCTATGTAAAATGGGAGGCGCTTTTGCAAAGGAGCCTTGCGATGGGCGCGGATTATATAGCCACAGGGCATTATGCCAGAGTCGAAAAGCTTCCCAACGGCCGCTTTGCCCTCCGCAGCTGCGCGGGAGCGAAAAAGGATCAGACCTATGCCCTCTATAATCTGACGCAGGAGCAGCTCTCCCATACGATGATGCCCGTTGGAGAGTTCGAAAAGGAAGAAATCCGCGCAATAGCCCGGCGCATCGGCCTGTCTGTGGCAAAGAAGCCGGACAGCCAGGAAATCTGCTTTGTGCCGGATGACGATTATGCGGGCTTTATCGACAGACAGGCTAAGGACAGAGTCCCCGGGGCGGGAAACTTTGTGGACAGGGACGGCAAGGTGCTGGGCCGCCACAAGGGCATCACCCATTATACCATCGGCCAGCGCAGAGGCCTGGAGCTGCCCATGGGAGAGCGTGTGTATGTGACAGGTATCAGGACGGAGACGAACGAGGTAATCGTGGGAAAGAACCGGGACATTTTTACCGGGGAGATTATCTGCGGAAAGGTAAATTTCATGGCCATAGAGGATCTGGACAGACCCAGGCGCGTGCTGGCGAAGATCCGTTACAATCATAAGGGCGAATACTGCAGGATAGAAAAGCTGCCGGAGGGCAGGGTGCTGGCTGTGTTTGAGCAGCCTGTGCGGGCGGCTACGCCCGGCCAGTCGATTTGCTTCTATGAGGGAGAGTATGTACTGGGAGGCGGCATCATCGCCGGGAGCCTGTGAGAATCTATGGCAGACGGGCCGGGGACAGGCAATTTCCTGCCCGGTAAGCATATGATAGGAAGACAGAAAATTGCGAGGATATTTATGGAATTCGGTTTTGAAGGGAAGATGCCTTTTAGGAGGAACCGTTTTGGCTTTGTGACTGGAACCATCGTGGAACTGGTGCCCACCAAAGTGGGGAACCGGCGCGCGGATGGCTGCATGCTGTTTACAACGGTGGAGGATATGGACGGGAATACCGTCAATTTTGTAGTGACGCCGTCCACTTATGTGGTGGATTTTGAGACGCTTTCCATTGGGATGCCGTGTACATTCTGGTACTCTATGGACGCGCCTATGCCCCTGATCTATCCGCCTCAGTACAATGCGGTGGTGGCAGCGGTGCAGAAAAACGGAAGGATGATAAATGTGGGATACTATGATACTTCATTTGTGAATGAGGACCAGACACTGCAGCTGAACCTGGATAAAAACGTGGAGGTGCGCACCACCAACAACCAATATTTTCAGGGAAGTCCGGCGAATCACAACTTGGTAGTAACCTATGACAATTCCACCAGAAGTATACCGGCGCAGACGACGCCTTTGCGGATCGTGGTTCTCTGCGATTTCTGCGGCAGATAGACAGCGTCCGGGAAAAAGAAAGGAAGAAACAATGTATTTCAGATGTAAGAACTGCGGAGCAAATGTGATATACAGTCCGGAAAAGCATGGGATGTACTGCCCTTACTGCGACAGTGAGGGCAGTGACGAGCGGGCGGAGGGGCAGACCGGTGAGCTGACCATCTGCCCCACCTGCGGGGGAGAAGTGGAGGTGGGGGAGCATACTGCAGCCACCCAGTGTCCATACTGCAGCAGTTTTCTGATCTTTAATGAGCGTGTGGAGGGGAAATACGCACCCGGGATGATGATTCCTTTCCAGATGGGCAAGGAAAAATGTAAGCAGTCCCTGCGGGAGAAATTCAGGAGATGCCGGTTTGCGCCCACGGATTTTCTCTCCGAGGCGAGGCTTAACGGCATGCAGGGAATCTATGTCCCCTATTGGTTTTATGACTACAAAACCGCCTGCCGATTTCAGGGGGAGGGCACCAAGATCAGGGTCTGGCGGTCCGGGGACAAGGAATATACGGAGACTAGCGTTTATGCCATCCAACGGGATATGGATATAGACTTCGAGAAGATTCCCGTGGATGCTTCCATACAGATGCCGGATGACGTGATGGAGCTGATAGCGCCTTTTCAGTATGGACAGATCGTGGACTTTAAGCCGGAGTTCATGTCCGGCTTTTATGCGGAGAAATACAATATGGACTGGGATGAAGTGGAGAACAGGGCCAGGGCGCTGATGCAGGAGGATGCGGGGAAACTCCTGAAGCAGAGCTACGCCGGATACAATACCGTGCGTACCCTGCGGGAGGATATCTCTGTCAGAGACAGCAGGATAGCCTATGGGCTGCTGCCGGTGTGGAAATACATCTATCGTTACAAAGAGCAGGATTATCCCTTTTATGTGAACGGACAGACTGGGAAAATCGTGGGGACCGCGCCGTTTTCCGGGACAAAGTTCCTTGCCTATGCGGGTACGCTTTGGGCATGCCTGACAATGGTTCTGGCGCTGTTGCAGATATTGCTTGGATTGATTTAGATTTGTCTATGATGGAGGGATAAAATGGAAGAGAGACATTCCATGGATGAGGGGAATTCCATAGAGGAAAACTTTAAAAAGGTGGCAAGAAGACAGTACCTGCACTTCTTTCGCTTCTGGTTCATAGCAATCGGCATTCTTGCCCTGGCCTGTGTCATAATGAAAATCGCTCAGAAAGACGTGCCCAGGGCGAATCATGAGGCTCCGGCGGAGCGCGTATATGACTACGCGGATGTGCTTACGGATTCGGAGGAAGCGGATTTGCGGGAATACATAGCGCGGATGGAAAAGAGGCATCATATTGATATCGTTCTGGTGACGATCAGCCAGTCCGTGGAGGGCCGGGCGGCCATGGAACAGTATGGCCTGCGCTCCACGGACTGGGAGCAGAATATGCAGGACCTGGCCGATGACTTCTGGGATGAAAACAAATATGGCTACAATAAAGGCTTTGAGGGGGACGGGGTTCTGCTGCTGCACAACTGGTACGAGGGGCAAAACGGCGAGCATCTGTCCACCAGCGGCAGTGTGGAGCGTGAATTCAGTTTACATGACATTGACCAGGTGCTTTACGCGGTGGACGACTATTACGCCACGGATCCATACAGAGCGTACAGGGCTTATGTAAAAGAGGTCTGTAAGCGGATGGACGGCTCCCTGTCCCTGCCTTTTTCCTGGGGCTTTGTGATCCTGGTGCCCATTTTGGTCACGCTTGTCTATGCCATAAGCGGCGCATCCCAGAAAAAAGCGGAGAATACGGTGGCAGTGAATGCCTATGTGGCGGACGGCAGGCCCGAGATACAAGGCAGCGAAGACGCCTTGCTGCGCAAGAACGTGGTGACCAGAAGGATTGAGACCAGCTCCGCAGGCGGCAGAAGCGGAGGCGGACACAGCGGAGGCGGAGGCCACCACACCAGCAGCGGCGGAGCAAGCCACGGAGGCGGAAGCCACAGACATTAAGGAAAGAAAGGACAGGAGAAGCGTACGGAATCCGCAGGCAAAGCTCCGGACAGGCGGGAAAGAAACCGCAGAGAGGGAAATTGCAGAGCGGATAATTGCAGGACAGAAACCGGCAAACGAGAAGAAGAGAGAACGAGGGAGAGATGAAAGCGAATTATCATACCCATACATGGCGTTGCATGCACGCGGTGGGAACAGAGAGAGAGTACGTGGAGAGCGCCATAGAAAGCGGGCTGAAGATACTGGGCTTTTCCGACCATACACCCTATCCTTATCCGAAAGAGTACATTTCCGGGATGCGGATGCGGACAGATCAGTTGGAAGACTACGTGGACACCATCCTGGATTTAAAAGCAGAGTACAGGAAAGACATCGAGATCCATTTGGGTTTGGAGGTGGAATACTATACGGATTATTTCGCAAGTCTGCGCCGGCTGGTGTCGGATTATCCGGTGGAATACTTTTTGCTGGGCCAGCACTGCGTAGGCTGCGAGATTGGCGGGGAATGGAGCGGGAAGCCCACGGATGACCCCAAAGCTCTGCGGGATTACTGCGAGCAGACCAGCGAGGCCATGGAAACGGGCTTTTTCACCTATTTCGCCCATCCGGATCTGATACGTTTTACAGGAGACCAAAGGATTTATGAAGAAGAGATGCGAAAGCTCTGCCGGAAAGCAAAGAGTCTGCACATACCGCTGGAAATCAATCTTCTGGGAATCTGTGAAGAGAGGCATTATCCGGACGAGCGGTTCTGGAAGATTGCGGGGGAGGAAGACTGTAAGGTGCTTCTCGGAATAGATGCCCACAATCCGGAGTCTTTCAAACATCCCGACATAGTCCGGGCGGCTGAGGGAATCGTGAAGCGCAACGGCTTAAAGCTGCAGGAGACCGTGGAATTCCGAAAGCTTTCGAAATAAATTATTCTATTGACAAAAGGCGCAAATATGATTAAAGTTAGGGAGACGGGCAGATTAGTCAAATGATTGTACAAATTAATTTTGCAAGGAGGAAATCACTATGAGACTAGTCACGCAGACACATGCATTGGCTGAGACGTTCGGGGACGAGGCCTGTATTCCGATTCTGAAAAAGGCGGGCTTTGACGCCTTGGACTGGTCCTTTTTAGGCATGGACCAGAACCAGGGGATCTGGTGCACCGATGCATGGAGAGACCATGCGCTGCAGCTAAAAGAGACCGCGGCACGGTGTGAGATCGGATTTGTCCAGGCCCATGCGCCATACCCCTCATCCAAAGGGGAGGAACCTTTTGACACTCAGATCCGGAAATGGATTCTGCGGACCATGGAGGCCGCGGCGCTGATGGGTGTGAGGAATATCGTGGTACATCCCAAGCAGGAGCTGGAGTATGCCACCAACGAAGAGAAGCTCTGGGAGGAGAACCTGGAATTCTACCGGGGCCTGATCCCTTACTGCGAGGAGTACAATATCCGTATCTGCGCAGAGAATATGTGGCAGTGGGACAAGAAGCGCAGGTACATAGTAGACAGTGTCTGCGCCAGGCCCGATGAGTTTAACAGGCTGTTGGACGAGCTGAACAGCCCGTGGATCACAGGCTGTCTGGATCTGGGGCACTGCGCGCTGGTGGGCAGGGAGCCTCAGGACGTGATCCGTGCCATGGGGGCAAAGCGGCTGCAGGCGCTGCATGTCCATGACGTGAATTATATCCAGGACTGTCATACCATGCCTTTCATGGAAGATTTGGACTGGGAGGCCATCATAAGCGCTTTGGCAGAGATTGGCTATGAAGGGGATTTTACCCTGGAAGCAGACGAATTTCTCATGGGATTTCCGCCGGAACTGATGCCCGAGGCCAGCCGCCTCATGGCGAAGACAGGGCATTACCTGGTAAAGCGTTTCAGAGAGCAGAGCAATACTTAAAAAAGGAACCTGCCGGTTTGGAGAAAACCGGCAGGTTCTTTCGATTACGCCATTTCATTGACAGCTTTGCTGATGCGGGAAACCTTGTGGGCAACGTTGTTCTTGTGATAAATGCCCTTAGCTCCGGCTTTCTCGATGACCTTGGTAGCGGCAGCCAGCTCTGCGGTGGCAGCAGCCTTGTCACCGGTAGCGATAGCGGCATAGACTTTCTTGATAGCGGTCTTGACACCGGATCTGATAGCTTTGTTCCTTTCAGCCCTTGCCTGGTTCACCAGAATTCTCTTCTTCGCGGATTTAATGTTAGCCAAATCGTACACCTCCAATTGTGTAGAAATTTATATTCGTTTCACTTTAGTCAGACACGGAGGACTATCGTAAACACATAAAGATAGTTTAGTAAATAATAGAAAATTTGTCAAGACATAATCTGAGAAAAATTGACTAAAATAAGAAGAGATGTACCAGACTCATGAAGCATGACAGGAAATGTGAGGGAGTGAAATGGGAAATTTTCAGATGAGGACGGATTTGGCGCTGGAGGCCAGGGAGAGCATTACCGAGGCGGACAGCGAACTGCGCGGCGTCAGAGTGGAGGAATACTATCACGAGGAAGAGGATATCCGGGTGACAAAAGTGATGATTGACACCAAAAATGCCGCGAAAGCCATGGGAAAGCCCATGGGTATCTATGTGACCATGGAGGCGCCCGCCATGGTGGAGCCGGACGAGGACTATCACAGGGAGATCTCCGCACGCCTGGCAGAGGAAATTTTAGAGCTTCTGCCGGGGGCTGACAATGAACAGTCCGTCCTTGTGGTAGGGCTAGGCAACCGGGAGGTGACGGCGGACGCCCTGGGCCCCCAGGTGGTGGACAATCTCTTTATTACAAGGCATATCGTCAAAGAGTACGGAACGGCGGCTTATAATTGCAGCAAAATGAATCAGATCAGCGCCCTGGAGCCCGGCGTCATGGCAAAGACGGGAATGGAGACGGCGGAGATCGTAAAGGGGGTGGTGGAACAGACTTCCCCGGATGTGCTGATCGTCATAGACGCGCTGGCGGCCCGCAGCACAAAGCGCCTCAACCGGACCATTCAGATTACCAATACCGGGATCCAGCCCGGATCCGGAGTGGGAAATCACAGGAACGCCCTGACCCGGGAGAGCCTGGGAGTACCGGTGATAGCCATCGGTATCCCCACTGTGGTGGATGCCGCCACGATTGTGGGAGACGCGCTGGAGAAGCTGCTGGAGGAGGAAGAGGGCCTGGAGAATGTGAGATACCGGGAGAAGCAGTTCCGTTTTGCGGAGCTGAACAATATGTATATGACCGGAAAGGACATAGATGCCGTCATCAAGCGGGTGAGCTATACGGTATCTGAGGGAATCAATATTGCCATAGGGGAGACCTTTCTGGAGAACTGTCCACATGAATGCGGAATATGACCCTGCCTAAAATGATCATGGAACGGCATAGACGGGCATATAAATGAAAGTGACATGGATAGCTTATAGCCGGAAAGGAAGTGCATTGCCGTAGAATGGAAGAAAAGCATTCCAGGAAAGCTTTTACGGGAAAGCAGGCAGGAAAGCTGATTTTGCTGGCATTTTTGATTCTGGGCATACAGGCGGCGGTAAAGAGCTGCGGAGCGGTTTCCGTATCAGGGGGGCAGGACACTTTCGGCCAGGCTATGCTGAAGAGCATATGCGACGAGGCGCGGACAGTACTGTACGGATACTTCATGCCAGGCGCTTTGTTTATGGAGGAAAGCGGCAGAGGAACCTCTTTTCTTTTTCAGGAGATAGACTGTATCTTCCCTTTTTACGGATATCTGGGAAGTCATATGGCAAGGGACCAAAGCGGAAGCACGCAGGATATCCGAACCATTTTGCTGGCAGAGGCGGAAGAGGAGACGGTGCCGCAGGAACCGCCCGCGGATCCCGGCACCGGCGGGAACAGTGTATCGGAGGAAGAGGAAGCAGCGGTAGGCAATGAGGGAGACGGCAGCGCCCCGGAACCGGACGACGCCACGGTACAGAACGGCGGACAGGATCTTGCGGATCTTTTGCGGGCGGAGAACGAAGCGGCTATGAACAGCCAGATCTCCGGGTTTACGCCCCATGAGAGGCAGACCCGGCTGGACATGGCGGCTTTGGAGGACTACGAAACTCTGATGCGGCAGTTTTATACTTTTGACGACAATACCGCAGCAGGCAGCGACCAGTTGAATGTACAGAAACTCATGAGCGAGGACATGACCATATCCAAAGAGGCGGAGGGCCCCCAGATACTCATTTACCATACCCATGCCCATGAAGCCTTTGCGGACTCCGAGCCCGGGGATATGTCGGATACCATCATGGGGGTAGGAGAGCGTCTGACCCAAATTCTCACGGAGGAATACGGCTATCAGGTGCTCCACCACTTAGGACAGTATGACACGGTCTCCCGGGACGATTCCTATGCGGTGGCCCTGGGGGATCTGGAGGCGCTCCTGCAGCAATACCCCTCCATTCAGGTCGTGATAGATTTACATAGGGATGCCATGCCGGAGGGCACCCGCCTGGTGATGGACTTAGACGGCCGACCCACAGCCCGGTTTATGTTCTTCAACGGTCTGTCCAGAACCAAGACTACGGGCAATATCTCTTACCTGTACAATGAGAATCTGGACAGCAATCTGGCTTTTTCGTTCCAAATGCAGAAGACGGCTATGGAATACTACCCCAATCTGACCCGCAAGATTTTCGTCCGTGGCTACCGCTATAACATGCATTTGCGCCCCAAATCCCTTTTGATAGAGCTTGGGGCCCAGAATAACACACTGGAGGAAGTCCTCAATGCCTGCGATCCGCTGGCGCATATCCTGGACCTGGTACTGTCAGGGGAGAGCGCCGGGGATCAGCCCTGAGGGAGAATGGCCTGTCATTTGGCCGTCAGCACCCAGCCCGGGAGCCAGCGCAGATAGTCCGACACAAAGGAAGCCTCCACGGGCTGGCCCGAAAGCACCGGATAGAACAGCAAAAACAGGGCGAAAACCGCCAGTCCGTACAGCCCGGCCGCAGTTAGGAAAGTACGCCGGGAGACTTTCTTCCCCCACTGTGTCATGCTGTATACGATCATCAGGACAACGAAAGCCACGCTGGGGAAGTAGTGGTAGATGAATGTGACCCGGGTCACGAAGAACCAGGGCAGGTACTGGGCCAGATAGCCGACGGTCAGAAATGCGGCTGTCCGGTCCTTTTTTCTGATTATAAGCCAGAGCATGTGCAAAAATGCCGGAATCCCCGCCCACCATACTGCGGGATTGCCGAAAGCGCTGATCCCCTCCCTGAGGCCCCCCTGGGCCGTCTGGGTGACGATGCGGGAATAGTACCAGATAGGCCGCCTGATCACAGGCCACTCATACCATGCGGAGGCATAAGGATGGGAGGATTCCAGCCGGCTGTGATAGGAGAACATAGTGCTCTGGTTGCGCAGCATTCTGTCTATCAGCCCCCTGTCTCCATAGTCTCTGAAAGGCAGGTAAGAGAGCAGATAGATGAAGACAGGAACGACTACGAAGAAGATCAGGCAAAACAGGATAGTCCGTCGTACATTCGCCGAAAAGCAGCTTATGATATGGGCATGAGAGATGCCGGCAGTCTCCCCCGCCGGATCCTCTGCCGCATAGAGATACTCCCGGTACCTGCGCCACAGGGATGCAAAGAAAAGCAGCGCAAGCCCTGCCCCGGCATAGACGCCCGTCCATTTGGAGGCGACGGCGAACCCCATGCAGATGCCGCAGGCGCCCAGGGGAAGCCAGGTCTTGCTTAATGCCGTGTCGTAGAAGCTGAGCGTCACATACCGATACATGAAATAGTACATCAACAGTACGAAAAATGTGATAAACACATCGATAGTGGCAATCCTGGTCTGGGTGAAATGCATAAAGTCAAAAGAGAACAGGATACAGGCCAGGGCAGCGGGAACCGTCCTGCGGAATATGCTCCTGGCAAACAGATAGAGCAAAGGCACCATGGCAATGCCGAAAAGCGTACCCGCGATGCGCCAGCCAAAGGGATTCATGCCGCACAGGGCCACGCCCAGGGCAATGAAGGCCTTTCCCATGGGAGGATGGGTATTCTCATAGGAAGTAAGCCCGTGGAGGAATTCATAGGCTGTGCGTCCGTGATAGATTTCGTCAAAATACATGCCGTTTCGGAAAGAGGGCTCCCCGGGACATAAATCCCATTCATCGAAAAGGGCAGGATAGTCCGAAGCGTTTTCGGGCGTCAGGATCTCCCCCGCCTCATCCCGAAAGACCAGCTCCAGCACAGAAGCCTGGGTGTCCGTCAGGGTAAGGCGGATCCGGGAAGCCGGGGATTCCAGGGCAATGGTCTGCCAGGTAAAGACCTTACCGAAAGAGAGTTCTCCCCCAAAGGACCAATTCGGGTCCTCTTCCCCGGGTATTTCCCTTTTGGTTTCCAGCAGAAATGTCCGGTCATGCCAGGGCGCTATATAATAGGAGAGAGAGACCGGTACCCCGGAGCCGAAATTCAGCTCAACGGATTGACTCTGCGTCATGTCATAGGGGGTGACGGGCGCTTTCCTTTCGCCCAGGTCATACAATGCAAAGCAGCCGTAGAGCACAGTGACAGCCAGCATACAGAGAATATCGGCTTTCCCCAGGGGGAGGCCCTGCCGGGAAGCGGATATAGGGGGGGCTTTCGGAGCCGGGGCCCTGTCCGGTCTGCTGCTGTAGTATCTGAAAGCGATTACATACAGCAGCGCCCCGCATAGCAGCATCCCGGCAGACACTGTCAGGATCAGCGGCGATTTCCTGTCATAGGCGGCCGGATTATAGAAAAACAGCACATCCGCCGTATTATAGAAATGCAAAATGCTCAGACAAATGTAACACAGATAAGTCAGCGGACAGGGTCTGCGGAGCTGGTCCGGCCGATAGATACAGGATAACAGCAGCAGCGCCAGCGCAGGATAGAGATAGCGCTCATGCATGCGCACGGAAAACAGGAACACAGTGACTACGGTGAAAGCGGCCAGAAAAGGATATTTCGTCCTGGAGCTTCTGTTTTTCAGGCTGAGGAACAGGGTCAGAAATACGGCTGCGGCAATGGCAAACATGCCGTAGCCCACATAGGGGATGCCCAGAAAGGTTTTGTCCTGGCTGATCCAGTTAAGCCCCAGAAGCCCCCAGAGATTGCAGGCGTTTACCGCGGCATAAGGGTAGGACCCCAGAGTGTCCCCGAGCTGCGACACCACTTTGGACAGGCCGAAAGGGAGGCAGAGGATGACGCCGCCCGCGGCCACGCTGAGGCATTGAGACAGGCAGCGGGCAAGCTCCGACGCAACTTTCCTGCCGTCCCGGCAGCCGGCTTTTTGCGCCGGCCAGATCCGGTCTATGGTGCCGGCCAGAAGAGCGGGGCCCAACAGCAGCATCTGAGGCTTGATCAGAAGCCCCAGGCCAAAGGCGATATATGCGGGATACATTTTTCCGCGGATCAGGGAAAGGCACATGATCAGGGCAAACAGGGCGGGCAGCGAGTCCACCTGTCCCCATACGGAGGAATTCAGCACAATGGCGGGATTGAACAGATAAGCGGCGCACAGAAAGAAAGCATGGCGCCCGGAGAGACGCCCCATGGCCTCCCGGCACAGAAGCACCCCGCAGGCCATGTCGGCGAAGATCGAGGGGAGCTTCAGCAGGATCAGATGGGCGGCGGAATAGTAGCCAATGCCGAAAATCCTGCGGATGCCGCCTGTCAGCCATAACAGATAGAGATATCCCGGCGGATAATCGGAGAAAAGTTCGGGAGAATAAAACTCTCCCGGCCCTGTCTCACAGAGTCTTTCGGCCCATGCGGCAAAACATGCGGTGTCGGAGCCGAATCCCTTAGACAGGGCGGCAGCCGTCACCCGCATGAGAAAAGCCAGCGCGAATAAGGCAATAAAGGAACCGCTCCCGGGCCCGGGACGTTTCTGTCCGGAAGCAATATGGCATACGCCCATAAGTAAGATTCCGGACAATGCAGCAAAATGGATGAAAATCATAGTTTTATAATCCTTTTAAATTTATTTGGATTTATTGTAACAAAAAAAGTGGTAGAAGGAAAGCTTTTGTGTTATACTGATATAATGTGAGTGAAAACCAGTAGATGACAGGCTTTAAGGCCAGGGTATGGATATGGACGCTTTCGTGAGCTTTCAGAATGTAAAAAAGATATATAAGACAGGAGAGGTAGAGATCACAGCCCTGCACGATGTGAATTTTGAAATTGAGAAAGGGGAGTTCTGCGTCATTGTGGGCGCTTCCGGCGCGGGCAAGACTACGATCCTGAATATCCTGGGAGGCATGGATACCCTCACCGAGGGAGAGGTATACCTGGACGGACAGAGGGTGTCGTCTTTTAACAAAAAGCAGCTGACCTCCTACAGGCGCTACGATGTGGGCTTTGTGTTCCAATTCTACAATCTGGTCCAGAACCTGACTGCTCTGGAGAATGTGGAGCTGGCGGCCCAGATCTGCAGGGAGCCGCTGGATGCGGCACTGGTGCTGGAGCAGGTGGGGCTAAGGGACAGATCGGCCAATTTTCCGGCCCAGCTTTCCGGCGGAGAGCAGCAGCGGGTAGCCATCGCCAGGGCTCTGGCCAAGAATCCAAAGCTTCTCCTGTGCGACGAGCCTACGGGAGCCCTGGACTACAACACGGGCAAGGCCGTGCTCAAGCTCTTGCAAAATACATGCAGAGAAGTGGGCAAGACCGTCATCGTCATCACCCACAACCAGGCCCTGACGGCCATGGCAGACAGGGTGATCACAGTGAAGAGCGGCACCATTTTCAGTATGGAAAAGAATGAAAATATAGTCGATATTTCAGAGATAGAGTGGTGAGCCTATGCGGGGAATCAGGAAGACGACTTTCAGGGAGATCAAATCCAGCTTCGGGCGTTTCATGGCCATTTTTGGCATCGTGGCGCTGGGAGTCGGTTTTTTTGCGGGCCTGAAAGTCACTACCCCGGCCATGGTGACCACTGTGACCAGGTATCTGGATCAGCATAAATTTTATGATCTGCGCCTGATCTCCACTTTGGGATTCGATGAGGAGAACGTGGACTTCTTTGCCTCCGCCCTGGACGTAGACGCGGCGGAGGGCTCGGTTTCCTTTGACGTGCTCTATGAAATAGGGGATGACTACGGCGGAGTCATCAAGACTTTCAGCCTGCCAAAGGAACTCAATACCTTAAAGCTCATATCCGGCAGGCTGCCCGAGACAGCCAGTGAGTGCGTGTTGGACAGCGGCAGCTTTGACAAGTCCGTGGTGGGAGGCGTGATCCGCCTGTCAGGGGACAATACAGAAGAGAACCTGGAACATTTTTCCCATAAGGAATATACCATTGTAGGCCTGGTACAGTCCCCGCTTTACATCCAGTTCGAGAGGGGGAACACCTCCCTAGGCTCCGGGCGGCTGGACGGTTTTGCCTATCTTACCCCGGAGGGCTTTGACGTGGACTATTTCACCGAGGTCTATGTAAGCTTCCTGCCGGACTATGCGATCTACAGCGAGGACTATGATGCTTTCATAGGGGAGAAAGAGTCCGTGTGGGAGGAGTTTGCCAGTACCCAGGCCCGGGACAGATATGAAAGGCTTTTTAACGAGGGAACCGAGAAGCTTGCGGACGCCCGGACACAACTGGAGGACAACCGGACCAGGGGAGAGGACGAACTGGAAGAGGCCAGGAAAACTTTAGAGGATGCGCAGAAACAGCTGGACGAGGGTGAAGAGGTCCTGGAGGATGCAAGGAAAGAACTTCTGGAGGGAGAGGAGACCATCCGGGAGAAGCAAAAGGAACTGGAGGACGCCAAGGTCACCATTGCAGGCAAAGAGACGGAGCTTGCAGAGGGCGAGGCGCTGATCCTCCAAAAGGAGGCGGAGCTTACCGCTGCAAGGACTGCCATTGATACCAATGAGGTGGCCCTGCGCAGGGGGGAGAGGGAGCTTTCCGAGGGAAAGGCCCAGCTTCGGAGCGGCGAGTCCGCGGTGACAGTGACCAGGCGGGTCATAGACGAGAGCAGGCTCCAGCTTCAGGCCCAGTTGGAGGAACTTTACAAAAGCGGGGATGAACTGAGTCTCTCCCTGGCTGCCAGGCTGGAGGAGGCCCTGGCCAGGCTGGACCAGGCTGAGGCGGAACTTCAGGTTCAGGAGCAGGAGCTGGCGGCGGCCAGGGCAAAGATCGCGGAGAGCGAGGCGCAGCTGGACAGCGGCTGGGTGGCCATTGCGGCGGCAAAAGCCCAGCTGGAGGAGGGCAGGCGTGCCATGACGGACGCGAAGCTGGAAATCGAAAGCGGCCGTCAGCAGATTTCCGATGCGAAGCGTACCGTGGAGGAGGGGGAAGAAGCCCTTGTCCAGGCCAGAAAAGATCTGGAGGAGGGCAGGCAGACCCTGGCGGAAAAGGAAGCGGAGCTTGCGGACGCCAGGCAGGAATTCGCGGACGGACAAAAGGAGTACGAGGAAGCTAAGGCGGAATTTGAGGAAAAGATAGCGGAGGCCAGAGAGGAGATCGTCCAGGGGCAGAGAGACCTGAACGATCTGAAAAGGCCGGACACCTATGTGCTTGGCAGGGACACCAATCTGGGCTATGTGTGCTTCGAGAACGACTCGTCCATTGTGGAGGGCATTGCGAACATCTTTCCGGTGTTCTTCTTTTTGGTGGCCGCGCTGGTGTGCATCACCACCATGAACCGGATGGTGGAGGAGCAGAGGACCCAGATCGGGGTGCTGAAAGCTCTGGGCTACGGGGAGGCCACCATCATGTCCAAGTTCATGATCTATTCCGGCCTGGCGGCGTTTTCCGGCTGTATCTTCGGCTTCTTTTTCGGAACCTGGGGCTTCCCGAAAGTCATTTGGTTCTGCTACGGGTTGATGTACGATACAGACCCTATTCTCTATGTGTTCAACTGGAAGCTGGCGGCGGTCTCCCTGGCGGTGTCGCTTTTGTGCTCCATCGGAACCACATGGCTTTCCTGCCGCATGGAGCTGTCCCAGGTGGCAGCTGCGCTGATGCGGCCCAAGGCGCCAAAGGCGGGCAAAAGGGTGCTGCTGGAATACCTGCCCTTTCTGTGGAAGCGGCTGGGCTTTCTGCGCAAGGTGTCCCTGCGCAACATCTTCCGGTATAAAAAACGTCTCTTTATGATGATAGTGGGCATCAGCGGCTGTACGGCTCTGCTGGTGACGGGCTTTGGCGTCAGGGATTCCATCGCGGACATAGCGGACAGACAGTTCGGCGAGATACAGACCCATGACCTGTCCCTGACCTTAAGGGACGCCGCGGATGAAAAGCTGCGGGAGAAGCTGGACAAAATGGAGGATATTGCCCGGTATTTCTGTGCCATGGAGAAAAATATGGATCTGGTCACAGGCGGAGGCGTGAAGTCCGTTTATGTGGTGGCAGGCACCGAAGCGGGAATGGAGCCTTTTCTGAATCTCCACACCATAGAGGGAACCCCGATTGCCTACCCTGCTGCGGGAGAGGCAGTTATTTCCAATAAGCTTGCGGAGGACTATAACATCCAAACCGGCGATATGATAACGCTTAGGGACACGGAGCTTAGGGAGTTGTCCGTAAAAATAACGGGAATCTACGAGAATTATCTCTATAATTACGTCCATCTGTCCGAGGACACCTGGAGGGAGCAGACGGGGGAGGAGCCGGAGCGAAAGACCGTCTACCTGAATCTGCCAAAGCAAAAACAGGAGGACAGCCCCGTTATATCCGATGTGCCTACGGTGCATGAGCTTTCCGCGAAACTCATGCAGCTGGACGAGGTGGCCAATGTCACCGTGAACTCGGATCTGGTGGAGCGCATAGGCAACATGCTCTCCGCCCTGAACATCATTGTGGCAGTGGTTATCCTGTGCGCGGCGGGGCTGGCGTTCATCGTCCTCTACAACCTGACCAACATCAACATCACGGAGCGCATACGGGAGATTGCAACCATCAAGGTGCTGGGCTTTTACAAGCGTGAGACCAATGCCTATGTGTTCCGGGAGAATGTGATGCTCACCGTACTGGGGATGCTGCTGGGGCTGGGGCTGGGGCATCTGCTGCACAGGTTCGTCATGAACGAGATCCGGGTGGACATGATAGCGTTCTATATCCATGTAGAGCCCATAAGCTATGTCTACAGCGCCCTGTTCACGCTTTTGTTCGCCTGGCTGGTGAACTTTGCCATGGGCGGCAAGCTGGAGGCCGTGAGCATGACGGAGTCCTTAAAAAGCGTAGACTAAAGAGCTGTAATGTGATGCGAAATATAAATTGAAAGGAAGAAATCCATGAAATTCGATATGCACTGCCATACAAAGGAGGGCTCCTTAGACGGTAAGGTGCCCATAGAGGAATTTGTCCGTGTCCTGAAAGAAAAGGGCTTTGACGGAATGCTGGTCACGGATCATGATTCCTATAAAGGATACCGCAGTTGGAGGGAGCGGCGCGCAGACGGCGGACAGGAGGACTTTCTGGTGCTTAAGGGTGTGGAGTACGACACCATTGACGCCGGCCACATCCTGGTGATCATGCCGGAGAACGTGAAGCTCAAGATCCTGGAGCTGCGGGGCCTGCCGGTGCAGTTTCTCACGGAGATCGTCCATAAAAACGGTGGGATACTGGGGCCTGCCCACCCCTGCGGAGAGCGGTATCTGAGCATTACCAATACCAGAAAGCATAAAAACCGCCTGGCCGTTATGGACAGGTTCGACTTTCTGGAGGGATTCAACGCCTGTGAGAGCCCCGAAAGCAACGCTACGGCCATGGAGATCGCCGCCAGATACGACAAGCCCGTTTTCGGCGGCAGCGATGCCCACAAGCCGGACTGCGTAGGCCTGGCCTATACGGAATTTCAGGAGCCCGTCAGATGCGAGTCGGATCTGATCAGGCTGGTGCGGGAGAAAGGGCGGCAGGCCTGCGCCTGCGGCGGAGAGCACTACATGGGCACTACAAAGGAGAAGATGGGCAGGATGAACAGCCTGCTGGTGCAGTCTTTCTGGTTCTACAATCATCTGGCCAGTCTGATGCGCGCCAGAAAGCGCAGGAGGGAACTGGGCAGACTCTATATCCGCATCAAAGCATAAGGCCCCGCTTCCCCCATTTGTTACAAAATAATTGCAAAATTAAACTTTCTTTTTCTGTAATTCATAAAATCTTAAGGTACATTTTGAAGATTGTGTGATATACTCAGTATGTAGCAAAATTAAAGACTACATATTGCGTTTTAGACAATCTAAAAGGAGTGCACAAAAAATGAAACTTGGAAAAAAGAGTGCGGTGGCACAGAGGATATGGGCACTTGCGCTTTCGGCCGCCATGGTGCTTTCCATGGCAGGCTGCGGCAAGTCACCGGATGGGGGGACGCCGAAAAAGGAATGGGTCTGGGTGCCGGAGTTTGTTACCATTGAGGATGAGGGCGTTTCGTTTTACGATATGCAGCTGGTGGGGGATGGGCTGTACTACATGTCCTACGACTGGGATCCGGAGACGGAGAAATCCGCTCAGAGCATCTGCAGATATTCCCTGGCAGACGGTCAGATTACGAAGACGCCGTTGTCCCTGCCGGAAGACGGGAGGAACTGGAACATGGACCGCGGGATCATCCTGGAAGACGGCGGTCTGTACACAATGGCGAGTGTCTATAATGAGGATTACAGCAAGCCCGCAAAATATATCTGCAGATTTGATGCCCAGGGGAATCAGGTGTTCATTGAGGACATCACGGAGCAGGTGGGTGATGAGGGCTATATAGGGTCCATGGGGATAGATGGAGAGGGGCGTCTTTATGCATCGGTGGATGCCACGATTCTGCTCTTTAATGCAGAGGGAAAGAACCAGGGCAAGGTGTCACTTGACTCCGCCGGAAACGGCTGGATCCGTTCCATGGGCGCCGGCAAGGACGGAAAGATGTATGTCTGTTATTACAATGGCAATGACTATGTGCTGTCGGACATTGATTTTGACGGAAAGAAAGTGGGCGGCACCTACGAGAACTTCCCCGACGGCAATAACGAGAGGCTGATTCCCGGCATTGACAAGGACTTCCTGGTGCAGAACGGCAGCAAGGTGTATGAGTACGATGTCAAGTCCCAGAAAGCGGAAGAACTGTTCAGCTGGCTGGACAGCGACATCAATGGAAGCAGTGTGCAGAACTTCGGGGTATTGGAGGATGGGCGTATCCTGGTGATCCTTATGGACTGGGAGAGTAATGAAAACAGCATTGCCTTACTGACCAAGAAAAAGGCCAGTGAGGTGCCCCAGAAAGAGACCATTGTAATCGCCAGCCTTTACGGCTCCGACCTGCAGTCCGCAGTGGTGAAGTTCAACAAAGCCAGCGATAAATACCATATCAGCTTAAAGGAATATCTGGACTTTTCCGGCTATGACGGAAACAGCGAGGCGGACTATCAGGCCTATATGGCGGACGGTGTGAACCGGCTGATCAATGACATCACATCCAGCAACTGTCCGGACATTCTGGATTTAAGCGGCGTAAATTACAGGCAGCTGGCGGCAAAGGGAGTTTTCGAGGATCTGGGAGCCTATCTGGACAAAAGCGATAAGCTGAACCGTTCGGATTTCCTGGACAATGTGATGGAAGCCTATACGGTTGACGGAACTTTAATCAGCATCCCTTACATTGTGCAGATACAGACTCTGGTGGGCAAGGGATCGGATGTGGGGACAAAGCGCGGCTGGACCATAGACGAGCTCATCGCCTTTGCGGATGCCCATCCGGGCGTCCAGCTTCTGGATAATGTATCCAAGGAATCTATCATGATGTATCTGATGCTCTACAACGCGGATTCTTTCGTTGACTGGAGCACAGGGGAGTGCAGCTTCGATTCGGATGAATTCAAGAGCATTCTGGAGTTCGTGAACCGCTTCCCCAACCAGGAAGACATCAAGATGTACGAGGAGGGAGACCTGTCCACCGCCGCCAAGATCCAGCAGGGAGACGTGCTCCTCTATGAGTCGAACCTGTATAGCTTTGACGAGGCGCAGATCTGCAACGAGATCTTTCAGGGGGACGCTTCCTATATAGGCTACCCCACCGTGGACGGCAGCTCAGGCTACATGCTTTCCGCCAATCAGGCTTATGCTATCATGACCAAGTCTGGGAACAAGGAGGGCGCATGGGAGTTCATCGAGAGCTTCCTGACGAAAGAAGAGGAATTTGGGAGGAATGGCCGCAGCATCTGGGCGTTCCCTACAATGAAGTCAAAGCTGAACGCCATGGCGGAAAAAGCCGTGGAGGTTGAGTATTACACGGATGAGAACGGTGAGATCATGCTGGATGAAAACGGGGATCCCATAGTCATGGGCGGCAGCAGCGGCATCTCCTACAGTGACGGCTGGAGTTATGAATACCGCAGACCTACGCAGGAAGAGGTGGATCTGACATTGTCCCTGATAGAGAGCGCGAAGCCGGTGGCGTACTCTCAGGGGGACGCGGTGCTGCAGATCATCAGCGAAGAGGCAGCGGCTTACTACAAAGGACAAAAGAGCGTGGACGAGGCGGCTGCGGTCATCCAGAGCCGTATCAAGATATATGTAGGCGAGAATAAATAGCGCCTGCGGCCTGTGGAAACAGGCGGATGGGAGTTTAAGCGTGGTGAAATTCAAAAAAAGCGGGAAACCGCCCAAGGCTTCTTCGCAAAGACAGCATACAAAGGCAACCAGGAGGCTGCGCAAGGTCAAGATCAGCTCGGGGGCATTTATTGCCCCCAGCTTTCTTGGGGTACTGACCTTTTTTATCCTGCCCTTTTTGGTGGTCATTTATTATTCGCTGGTAGACAATCCCATCAGCGGTAATTTTGTGTTTCTGGATAACTTTACCAGTATTATCGGCAATCTCTCTTTCCGTACTGCGGTGCGCAATACCTTTACTTTTTCGGCGGTGGCAGTGCCCTTAGCCGTGGTGCTTTCCCTGCTGTTGGCCATTGTATTGGAGGCAAAGCTGCCTTTCAGAAGTCAGTTTCGGACATTTTTCCTGAGTCCCATGATGGTGCCCGTGGCATCCATTGTGCTGATATGGCAGGTGCTCTTTCATTATAACGGCGCCATCAACGAAGTGCTGGTGACACTGGGAGGGGATAAGATCGACTGGCTGAAATCCGACTATGCGCTGATTGTGGTGGTGGTCCTGTTTCTATGGAAGAATCTGGGATACAACATGATTCTGTTCATGGCGGCACTGGCCAGCATACCAAAGGATATCCTGGAAGTGGCGCAGTTGGAGAGCGCAAAGCCGCTGCAGACATTTTTTTACATAAAGATCCGCTACCTGTCGTCTACATTATTGTTCGTGACGATCATGTCGCTGATTAATTCTTTCAAGATTTTCAGAGAGGTATATCTGCTGACCACAGATTACCCCTATGATTCTATCTACACCCTGCAGCATTTTATGAACAATAAGTTCCGGTCGCTGGATTACCAGACTCTGTCCGCTGCGGCAATTCTGATGTCTCTGGTGATGATCGTGATCATCGGCATCCTGTTCATTGCGGAGGATCGTTTCGGAAAGGATGTGGAGGGGTGAAAAAGAGACAAAAAAACATGCCGGCCGGTGCGATTGATCCCAGGGAGCGGGACAGACGGCTTGCACTGGGCAGAAAGAGACGGCAGACTGCGAAGATTGCACTGGCCACCATAGTGGCGGCTACTTTTGCCATATTGTTCCTGATGCCTATTGTACTGACCATTACCAATTCCTTTATGGCAGCCTCGGAGATTTCGGCCAATTACGGCTCCATCTTTGCGACGGATGCCAATGGTGGCAAGGTCTATATATCGGAGCGGGTGAACCTAAAATTCATTCCGGATATGGTTTCTTTAAGCCAGTACAATACGGTGTTGTTCAAGAGTCCGGAGTATCTGTTCAAGTTCTGGAATTCCGTGATATTGGTAGGACCTATCGTGATATTCCAGCTGATAGTGGCCTCCCTGGCTTCCTATGGATTTGCCAGATACCGGGGGAGAATCAGAGAGATCATTTTCTTTGCGTACATTATCCTGATGCTGATGCCCTATCAGGTGACGCTGGTACCCAACTACCTGGTCAGTGACTGGCTGAACCTGTTGGATACCAATTGGGCCATCTGGCTGCCCGGCATCTTTTCGCCGTTCGCAGTGTTTCTGCTGACAAAGTTCATGCGCAGGATCCCTGCGTCGGTGATGGAGGCGGCGCAGATAGACGGCGCCGGGGAGTGGCAGATTTACCGCAGGATATGTCTGCCGCTGTGCAAAGGGGCCATTTGCTCCGCGGCCATTCTGGTATTTATTGATTACTGGAACATGGTAGAGCAGCCCCTGATCCTGATGTCGGATGCGGAGCAGCATCCGCTGTCCGTATTCTTAAGCAAGATCAATGCAGGGGAGATCGGGCTGGCATTTGCGGTGGCTACTATATATATGGTGCCCAGTTTATTGATTTTCCTGTACGGGGAAGAATATCTGGTGGACGGAATTACATACCAGGGCGGTATAAAAGGTTAAAAGTGAAAATCTAAATCATTCCGGTAAGAATGCCAAGTGCAGGCATTCTTACGGACTTGCACCAATTATGGATAAGAGCAGTTTTGAGAGTGAATAGAGGAGAGGTAGAGCGATGAACGAGAACGGAAAGAAGAAAAGGGAATGGGTGAAGACAGCGGCTATCGTATTCTTGTCGGTGATGCTGGTTCTTACCTTTTTCTCCAACACCATCATGAACTATTCCCTGCCGGAAGTGGCCACGCAGTATGTGGAGTCGGGTACCATCACCGCGAAGATACGCGGTTCGGGCGTGGTGGAAAGCGGAAATCCATATAATGTGGAAGTCAAGGAGTCCAGAAAGGTATCCCAGGTGGCCGTAAAAGTGGGGGACCAGGTGGAGAAAGACGCTGTGCTGATGTATCTGGAGGACGCGGAGAGCACGGAGCTCCAGGAGGCGAAGACGCAGCTGGAAAGCCTGCAGGCGGAGTACAATAAGGCCATAGTGGCATCGGATACCTCAGCCAGTATTATAGATAAGGTGCAGACGGGCAATGTCACCTCCACGGAGTCCAAGGTTGCCCAGATTGATGCTTATAACAATAAAATCGACGGTCTGCAGAACAGCATTGACGCCTATAATAACCGGATCGCGGAGATCGACGCCCAGCTGGGCAAGCTGGGGGACGCTTCGGACGATATCGCGCCGTTTCAGCAGGCGGTAAACTACTGCCAGGCGGAGCTGAGCAAGATCACATCATGGATCGATACATCCAAGGCAAAGCTGGAGTCGGCTCAGGGCGTGCTGGAATCCGTGAACAGTGCGGTGAAAGTGGTGGAGGATAAAGTTGCGGCATGCCAGAAAACGGTGGATGACGCAAACGGCAGCTATACTGCATTGCTAACCCGTCAGAACAGTCTCACAGATAAGGCAAAAGAGCCGGATGGACTGACTGAGGATGAACAGAAAGAGCTAGAACGGTTAAATGGCGACGGGGAGGGCAGTGTGGCGGCGGCTTCCAGGATGCTGGATGCCGCAAAGGGAGAATTGAACGCTGCGAATGCGGAGTTAGAGAATGCCAATGCCTCCATTGAGGGCCAGCGTGCCGAGGCAATGAACGGCATAAACGCGGCTCAGAGTGAACTGGATAACGCCCTCACAGCCAAGACTACCTGGGAGGGCAAGCTGGCGGACGCCCAGCGCGACCTGGCCAACAAGCAGGCAGGCGCAACCGGCAATAGTCAGCGTGACGCACTCAATAATGAAAAGGCAGACCTGACCCTGAACCTGAACAAGGCCAACGCCGCAAAGACGGATGCGGAAAAGGAATTGACGGATCTGCTTGCCGGATTTAACAAGGAGGTGGACTTGTCAACACTGCTGAACAAGATCCGCGAGCAGGAGAAAGTGGTGGAAGATCTGACGGCGAAATCCATAGGCGCCACTATTACTGCGCCCGTGGCAGGCACTGTGACCACACTGAACGTAGTGGCCGGGGAGAGCACTGCGCCCGGCACTCCCGTGGCGGTTTTACAGCCTGAGGGCAAGGGATATACCATGAGTTTTTCGGTCACCAATGAACAGGCTAAGCGCCTGTCTGTGGGTGATGTGGCTGATCTGGTGAATGCGTGGAGATATGATGATGTGAAAGTAACCCTTTCGAACATCAGGCCCGATACCAATGAGCCCGGCAAGAAGAAGCTGCTGACCTTTGATATAGACGGCAGCGTCACGGCAGGGGAGACTTTGAATGTGTCTGTGGGCCAGAAGAGCGCCAACTATGACCTGATCGTGCCCAACAGCGCTATCCGCGAGGATAATAACGGCAAATTTATATTGATTGTGGAATCCAAGCCGGGCCCTCTGAATACACGTTATATCGCTACCCGTGTGGATGTGGAGGTGCTGGCCAGCGACGACACCAAGTCCGCGATCAGCGCCGCTCTGTATGGCTATGAATTTGTCATCACCACCTCCACGAAGCCTGTGGAAGCCGGAAAGCAGGTCAGACTGTCCGAAGGGTGATAGGAATGGAAGAAAGAGATTTCCGTGAATATGAGGTGGCAATGGAAGGAAGGAATTCCATATGAAGAAAATAGTACTGGGCATAAGCGGGGGGATTTCCTTTCTGGTCTTTCTGATTTTGCTGCTGGTGACGAATCGGCTGGGAAGCAGCCAGATGACACAGTCGGCGGCGCAGCGTTGGAGTAATGACGGAAAGGCCTCCCAGGTCAGCTGCTTTTTCTCTGTGGGCTCGGGCATCACGGAGAATGAGATTTTAGACTTTGAACATACCGTAGACAGTGCTCTGAGGGATGCCTCCGTGGAACAGGAATCGGAGAATCCGGGAGCAAGGCTCTGGGCAGACGCTTACAGCGCGGACGGACAGGTGACGCTGTCCAATGACAAGACCAGCCTGACGGCAGATGCCATCGGTATCGGCGGGGATTTTTTCCTGTTTCATCCGCTGACGCTGTTAAACGGCGCCTACTTTTCGGGCAATGATCTGATGAAAGATTACTGTGTGATAGACGAGGATGCTGCCTGGCAGTTGTTTGGCTCCAATGATGTGGCGGGAATGACAGTTTATATCGGAGGCGTTCCCCATATCGTGACAGGTGTGGTGCGCAGGCCCTCGGGCCGTCTGGCGGAGGCGGCAGGACTGGACAGTACCGTGGTGTACGTGTCCTATCAGACGCTGACAGAGCTGGGAAGCAGCCATGGTATCAACCATTATGAGATTGTCATGCCGAATCCGGTGACGGGTTTTGCCTATAATTACATCAAGGAAAAGCTGGGGGCCGATGAGAAAGAAGTGGAGGTGGTGGAGAATACATCCCGCTATTCGCTCCTTTCCAGGCTGAAGCTGATCGGGGAGTTCGGAACCCGCTCCATGAACGGCAAGGCAATCATCTATCCCTATTGGGAGAATATAGCCAGGGGATATGCGGATATCCTGATGGTGCTTACCCTGTTCGGTATTTTGTTCCTGGCGTATCCTGTGGGACTGGGGATTGTGTTCTTCTGCATCTGGTGGCGGCACAAGGGCTGGACCATGAAAGATGTCTGGCACCGGGCGAAAGATTTCGGGGAGCGCAGGGTAGAGAAGCTTCGGGAGAAGCGCATAAAGTCCAAGGAGGGGAGAGAGAAAACCGGAAAAACCGGCAAAAAACGAAAGAAACGCAGGAAGTCAGAATATGAAGACTTAGAGGAGGAGACCGGTTCATTGGAGGAACCGGAGGAGGTGCCT